>Ga0315279_10003879_pt1 | contig 20442 bp, 13 predicted proteins | sample YL17G06_20_MG_FD_203694 | JGI IMG/M metagenome (GOLD analysis project Ga0315279, IMG submission 203694) | Sediment microbial communities from Yellowstone Lake, YNP, Wyoming, USA - YL17G06_20 | ecosystem: Environmental > Aquatic > Freshwater > Lake > Sediment | place: USA: Wyoming | collected... | reverse complement strand
AATGCGCTGAAGCCCAGGAAGAGCCGGCCGAAATCCGTCGATTCGCTGCCGGCCTTTGTGCCTCGCTGCCGGACAGATTGAAAGAACAGCCCGAGCGAAGCCGGGTCAAGCGAATTTAATAGTCCCTCTGTTATATCTTTTTCAGATACATCGGATGGATAGCGGACAGCGGTCAAGCTGCCGTACCTATTGCGCCACATTGCCCGGCCGGCCTTGAGCGTAACGAACGCCTTGGGCGTGCCGCGATATCGCTGCCAGTATTCTTCATCACGAGCACGTATTCTGCCAAGCTCAATCGGAATCCCCGGCTTCCAGTCCCTGCAATTATTTACATCGGCGATACCCGGAAAGTCCGGCATAAGCTGCTGGTCCAGCGCCGGCCCATCCATAGGCAGTATCGCCCGCACCCGAAAAGAGCTTTTCTGTTCAGCAAGCTCGCGGGCCGGTTTAAGAACGAAATACGTAATCTCAAGCGAATCTCCGACTCTGGCTGAGAGGTCATCCGCAAGCCACTGATTAATTACAATCTCATCATCCTGCATATCTGAAGGGACGAGTTTGCCTGCATCAGCCGATGGCCCAAGAGCGGCGACCATAGAATATGGAGCTGCCCTGTCGCCTATCCGCAGCTCATTAACAAAATATGTCAAAACTCCAGCGGCCTTATTATTTATTTTCAGCGCAGCGTCGGCGATAGAATCGTCGAGAAAAACACGGCCACTGCGTATCTCAAGTCGCTTCTCTCGACTCAACCTGCGAAGCCCGATTCCTGCGTCACCGAGGCGCCAGCATTTTTTGATGGCCTGATTTGTCTTTTCAACTGTTACGGGATTTTCCCCTTCGCAACCAAGTAAAAGGATATTTGCCTGGCCGTGCCGGCCTAATTTTTCCTGGAGCCACTGAATCGGCACAAACGCATTAAGCGGCGAAGCCTGGTTTGCCTGCAAGCTAAAACGCCCGAACTGTGCATCACCGGCAATCGCCTTTACTTTTAGTCGGGCGGCGATTGATAAATCGGAATCCGGCGACAAGGGGACATCTCGCGGCATAAGGCCCGGCTTTTCCATCCGCAGCAAGACCTCGTCACCGATGTTGGCTCCAAGCTTTGCCGCAAGCGGCTCATTCAAAATGACCGCCTCATTCGGATTGGTCGCTAACGGATTTGCTCCTGCAGCGAGTTTATAAAACCGCTCATCGACCCCCAGAACAACAATTTTGTTTGCACGCCTTGTGCTGTCGCTATTTGTAATCAGCCCTCGCAATTGCAATAAAGGCGCAGCCGCTGCATTCAGTTCCGCCGCCAGCTCATTCGCCAATTGAGCTCTTACGAACCTGTCATTTAGAGCAAGGGCAAATTGCGTTTTGCCCAATCGAGCGTTGACCATTAGTTTTAGACTGTAACGCACGCAGTCCCCGACGGCCAGCGCGCCTACAAAAATGGCGGCGCCGACCAGGGCGCCCAGCAATACCCCTAAGTTCGTCCTCCAGTAAAAACCGAGGCTTCTTTTGACAAGCGTCCACAAACTCATCGCCGGCTCCTATTCTTCAGAACGCCGTCGCTTAGCTGCCATACCTGCCCGATATACTCGGCAAGCTCAAGAGAATGTGTTACCACAATCAGTGTAACCTTCTCCGTGCGGTTAAGCTCTGCCAGAAGTTCCGCTATGTTTTTCGCCGCATCTGCATCCAGCGACCCTGTCGGCTCATCAGCAAGCAGAAGTTTGGGCCTATTTATCAAAGCCCTGACAACCGCGACCCGCTGCCGCTGTCCGCCGGAGAGTTCACCCGGCCGATGCAGTAAGTGGTCTTTAAGCCCTACTCGCTCAAGCAGCCCTACGGCTCTTTCCTGAAGGTCTTTTTTTGAACCGCCGTCTTTATAGGCCAGAGTCGGGACCAAAACATTTTCAAGCACCGTGCACTGGGGCAGAAGATGATGCAGTTGAAAGACAAACCCGATTTCGCGATTGCGGATTCCGGCAAGCTCAGTCTCATCGAGTCCGGCGATGTCCCTGCCGTCAAGCAGCACCCGGCCGGCGGTGGGATGGTCAAGAGCGCCGATGATATTAAGCAGCGTGCTTTTGCCGCTGCCGGACGGCCCGACTATTACAACGGATTGGCCGTCCTCGACCCGTAAGGTAATGTCTCTTAAAACACAGACGCCGCTGGCGGACCCGGGTGACGGGTAACTTTTTGCAATATTGATAAGTTCAAGCATCGTTATCCTCTTCTATCGCCCGGGGCCGAACGCATATACGAAACCATCGTCGCTGCCGACTACAATGACTCCGCCGGCCACTGCGGGCGAAGAAATGATTGGCCGGCCAACCTCATACGACCATACCTGTTTGCCGTCTGAAAGTCTCAGCATATAAAGCCGCCCATCCTCCGAGCCGACAACCACCTTGTCACCACAAATGACCGGCGAGCTGTCAACCTCGCCCAATGTTTGAAATGTCCAGGCCGTTTTTCCGGTGTCCCTGCCGACACAATGCACGCGTTTATCACGGCATCCGAATATAACTACGCCCTCGCCCACTGCAGGCGAGGAAAAAATGGCGGACTCAGCTTCGGCGTATTTCCACACAATCCGGCCGGCGGCAATGTCTGCGCAAATGAGAACATTGTCATAGTTGCCGACATATACTCGACCTGCAACAACTGCGGCGGAGCCGGCGATGTATGAGCCGGTATCAATCTGTGTTACCATATTGCCGTCAGAGACGGATACAACGTGAATCTTTGCATCGCAGCCGCCAAAGACTGCCTTTCCATCGCCGACTGCGGGTGAGCCATTTACATAGCTGCCGGTTTCATACGTCCACACAACCTCTCCGTTGGCCGAATCCACACAGTGCAATTTATTGTCATAACTGCCCGCGAGTATCCATATCCTGCCGGATGAGAGCGCCCAATTAGCGGCTCCCAAAACTTTGGCGCCGGTTTGATACTTCCACTTGAGCTGTCCTGTTTTTGCGTCAATCGCATATAGAAAATTGTCCGACGACCCCACGAAAATCATCCCCCCCACTACACAGGGCGAGGCCTCAACTGCATCATTTGTCTTGAAGGCCCATACCTGCTGCCCCGTCCTCAGATTGACCGCATAAACGTTCGCATCGCTGGAGCCGACAAATACAAGCCCATCATCGATAGCAGGCGATGATTTGATTTCACCTCCGGTCTTGAATTTCCAGATTAGCGTCAAAGAATCCGGCAGGCTGCCCTTTGCCATTCCTGAAAGGTCCTGGCCGCCGCGGAACATAGGCCAATTATTAGTATCAGCAATCTGCAACTGGGGTCGGGAATCCTCTGTCGGTTTCGCATTCTTACCGGATTTGTCGTGGTCAATTACCGATGGCGCAAGACCGTAAAGTAAATAGCCGGCAATTGCGGCTACCAAAAGTATTACAAAAATAATTTTCACGGTTTTCGCCATCGTTGCGCCTTGTAACTCCATATACAAGAACATTTTAATGATAATGCAATCACCCTCCATAAGCAATAGAACCTTTGGCGATTGTAATGGAAAGCCGCCTGGCGAAAGAAAAGCAGGAAAATAATAAAGACTGCAGAAAACTCAAAGATGAAAAATAAAAACGCCTTGTGGAAAAGAGTTGAAAAATATCATTTCGATCCCCGATGCCGTTTATAGGGGTCGAGAAATCTGTTTTTTGAATAGATTTCTCCACTTCGTCCCGACTCGTCGGGACTTCGGTCGAAATGACGGTGGGTCTTTTCTACAAAGCACTTTGATTTTTGAATTTTTGAGGCGTCTTATCCTACGTATTGGCTTCTTGCCTCTGCAATCAGTCCGAGCATCTGGTCGGCTTGTGTGCGGACCTGCGGGTCGGTGTTTGTCACCCTCGCGTTCCACTTGGCATATTCTTTGTTCAACTGCTGACGGGATTTTTCCCTTCCCATATCCGAAGTCACGCCGAGTATGACTTCCGTGTCCCTGACCTGGTGCATACTGACGGGAAGGATTTTCTCCATCATAGAGCGGAATTTGTCCGGTTCGACCTGGAGCCAGCCGGCCAAATCCTTCAGGATGTCCAGCTCTTCGGGTGACGCGGAGCCATCGGCCTGTGCCACATACAGGCAAAGCTCTAAAATGTCATACCGCTGGGCAAGGGGCGCGATTTCCGCGATGTCCTTGCAAATTCTACAAACATCGACCTGATTGCCTTCGCGGAAAAATGCGACCGTCTTGTCCAGCTCATTTTCGAGCTCGCATTTGGCTTCTTCCGATGCTTCGGATAAATCGATATGGCTTTTTGCCCAGCTTTTTATAAGCTCAACCTCACTGCGGTGCATCCTGCAGTCCGCGGCACTGACGGCGAATGCAACGGGTATCGCCAGCGCCTTTGTCCGCTGCATGTTCTCCTGCAAGTCGATATAACCAGGCGAGGTATTTTCGTAAGTAAAATTGCATTCAGCGCAGGCAAGTGCTTCTCCGCTGTCACGAGACAATACCTGAATGTGGAAGCTCAAGTCTCTTTTTCCCCTGCGGGGAAAGGCCAGCCAGTCGGTGTTTATCCGGGCGACTGCCGTCCAATCCGGCAATATAGTGCACTGCTGAGGGAGCCGGCCGAGGTCGGCACTGTAACAAAAGGCGGGCGAATCCTGCGCCTGCCACTGCCTGATTTTGCCGTGCACAGGTCCGGCTCCGCCGGCCCCATCGGTAATATCGTCTATCGAAATTTTCAGGGATGCATACTGAGAGCTGCCGGTAGAGTGAATTGAGCCGCAAATCTCAACGACAAATACCTCGCACGTGCGATTTTCTACTTTTTGTTCTGCAAGCTTGACACGGCAATTAAGAATCTCCATATTCAGCGGCGAGGGCTGGGTGGGAACCGGCTCAGAGACCCCGGCGGGTAAAATGACGGATTTGATGCGGTTGAGCGATTTAGATAAAGCCGCCTCCATAAATGAATGCAGCGAAACCAAAGTTTGAATCAACGGCTCCCCCATTTATGCACCTGCGGCTGTTTCTATGCAACTTTGAAAAGCTCCAATTGCTCACCCTTCTGCTTTACTTCACCCTGCGACATCCTGCCATCCTGGTCCAAGCAAAAATCCACTTCCAGGACCCTGCCTGATTCGAGGTCTTCGAATTTGCAGTGCATTCTCTGGTTGACATCGTATCTGTAAGTGACCTTGATTGGACAGCCGGCGGACCTGCCCGGCGGGAGCTTGAATCTATGCGTCGCAATCTTGTTTACATATTCGGGGGCCGCATCTTCGCCCTGCGTGATGGTGACTTCGACCTCCTCCTGGCCGTCGGAAACGGTGTAGAACGTCTGTGATACCTCGCAGGGCAGCGGCGTATTTTTCTTCAAAAGGATGTGGTTCTGAATTATCCGCCGTCCCGTCTCTTTCTCGATAGGGGCGCAGATTGTCCCGTAACTATGATTGCAAACATCGGTAAGGTGAATGTCCCGCAGACCCCCGGCAATCCCTGCCGACACCACATCGGTATGGTCCCGCAGCATCGTCAGCCCGGCGTGCAGCGCAGCGCCGAGCGCAACACACTCATCCACGTTGACCGCCACATCGGGCGGAAATCCGAACTTCGCCTCAAGACGCTTCTGGACCAGCGGCATGCGGGTGCTGCCGCCCACAAGCAGGACCTTGCTGACTTTGGAGGGTTCAAGACCCGCCTCTTCAAGGGCCACCTCCACCAAAATATCCGTGCGTGCCGCCAAAGAAGAAACGGCCTCTTCAAACGTCCGGCGTGTGATTTCCACTCTCATATTGCCGACCGGGCCATACAGCATTTTTTTGGCGACATCGCGCCGGGACAGCGTCTTTTTAATGTCCTCGGCCTCGTCTTCGTACCTTGCCCGGTCTTCTTCGCAGCGTATCAATTCGGTATCGAATTTATCCTTGTAATTTTTTTCGAGCATCTCCAGAATCTTGCGGTCAAAATCGATGCCGCCGAGCGCATGGTCGCCTTGTGAGCACATAATGTCCATCTGACGGCCTTTGACTTCCATTATGGTCACGTCGAATGTTCCGCCGCCGAGGTCATATACGAGGATTTTCCCCGAGACCTCGCGTGTCGCAGCATAATAGAGCGCGGCGGCCACCGGCTCATTGACAATTCCTATTACGTTCAGTCCCGCCATTGTGCCGGCGTCCATAGTCGCCTTCCTGCGGACTTCGTCAAAGTGAGCTGGGACGGAAATGACCGCGTCATGGATTTCGCCGCATTCGGCTGAACAATCCTGTTTGAGTTTTTTAAGAATCAGGCCGGACAATTCAACGGCAGTCCAGTTTTTCCCGTCGATATTTTTTTTGTAATTCGTATCGCCCATATACCGCTTTATCCAGCGGACGGCCCGCTGGGCGTTTAGATACCGTGAATTCAGGGCTTCGATGCCTACCCGGATTAAGCCGGCGTTATCTTCATCGAAAAAGATTGCGGATGGGGTAAGCCGTTCGCCGTCGGCGTTCGGGATTATCTCCGGCTTGCCGATGGTATTGAGAATCGCTAATGCCGAGAATGTCGTTCCGAGATCAATACCTGCTATATTAGCCATCCTGGAACCCTCAGTTTCATTCTATTCGAGCCGCCTTTTATAATTGCTGTGGACTGCTCCTTTGCTATGGACCTGCAGCAGAACCATTCAGCACGGCTACCCCAAACAACTTGACCTGAGCAGATCGGATTATTTTGGAATTCTCATCATCAATAAAATATTGATAGCCGGGCCTGATGACCTCCGCAATCCTGCCCGCCTGGTCCGGGTCGTCGCAGTCTTCTCTTTCCCTGACGGCCTCAGCGTACCTTTCCTGCCCGCGATAGTCGCTGTTTATATCAGGCCCGAACTGTTCGACGCCGCCGGCCTCCAGAAGAAAAATCAGCTCATCCCTGACCTCTTTAAGGTGCACCGCCTCGACATCATCTTCGGACAGTCTCGCAATGCGGCTTTCCAGATTGTCGATGCAGTGGATAATACGCAGACAAAAACTTTTGGTTATGTTCCAATCGTATCCTTCCTGAAATTTTTTCACCCTTTCCTGCTGACAGGCGGCGTATTCGCGAATCGCCACCATTTGTTCGGCCAATTCTTTGATGGCGTTATCAAGCGGCCTGGATTGCTCAAGCGTGGCCTGCTGGACGCTCTGCGTCATCTGCTTGAATTCCGCCATCTGTTTTTCCATACTTTCGGTCTGCGCCTTCAGTGAATCCTGGACCCCGCGCAAATCACCGGGAGAATCCTGTGCCGGGGTTTTCTGGACATTTCGAGTCCGGTTAACCTGGGATGCGCCGCTGTTGAAGCCGCTTCGCCGGATTCTCATCAGAGGCGAACCGGAGGTAAAAGCATTTTCATCCGAGAATAAGGAGGCAGCCTTTCCGCTGCCTCCATTTTGGCCGGTTTCCACGAGGGCTTCTGCTTCCGCCGGTCCGGGCCCGCGGCGATTTGCGGAATTTGCCCCGAAACTTTGCCATCCTGAATTTGTGAGAACTTTTGAATTTTTCTTCAGGCGGCTGCGATTAAGGAATTTTCGTTTTTGCTCACCTTGTGTCTTGCCTGGATTTGTTGTCGCTTCGCCTGCTGTTTCATCTTCACTTTTTCTTCGTGCCTTTACGAATGCCGCCAGAAAGCCCCACGCACCGCACAATTCTCTGGTAATGAGTCGGCCTATCCACACAAGCAGGCAGCAAATGGAAACTGCGCCGCCTACGGCCGCGCAAACAATAGAATTCGTCAGGATAAACTCATTTCGTTCTTTTCGCTTTTTATAGTCGCTAACTTCGTTTTGCCAGTTGGCGCCATAAAGAACATCTGCAAAAAGATAGACCTCTTTCTCGCTCACGGCCAGTCTATCCATGTCGGCCTTGAGCCTGCCCCGCTGGTCCCGCTGTGTTTGCGTTTCAGTCCTGGTTTTCCACTTTTCGCCTAACACAAACGGCAGTTGCGTCCGGTCTTCAGGCGGCAGTTTCAACCATTCATTATATTGACTGAAACACTCCTGCAGGTCGGCGCCGTACTTCAGCTTGTAAAAAGCAGTTTCCTGTTGTGCTCTTTTTCCGCTGACGATTACCCATCCAAGTACCGCCGTTCCGGCAAACAACAGAACCAAACCAACAACAGCAAACTTCTTCAGCATACCGTCAAATCCCAACTATCAACCGTTACTTTCAATATCGGCACGGGGCACACCGGCAGATTTGAAATTGCGGGCGAATAATGCCCTCCGTGAGCACCGTCAAATAAAATATAAGAAATAATTCCGAACTCATCAAAAGGCCAAAATCGCTCCGGGGCAGATACATTTTGTGCGTCTGATAAAATCCCAATTTGGCCGAAGAGCCAATGCCGGTTACAGTGAAATTTTTATCGGCGCTCTGGCCGATACATCCTGATTAAACGGCAAAGACCTCATCTGCGGCAGCTTAGCGGTAAATACAAGGGCAACGCAACGTCAACCCGCCGTCGCTCGTCGCTCGTCGCACGTCGCTTGTCACACGTCGCACGGGTCACGAGAGACGAGAAACGAGGAACGAGAAACGAATTTCACCTTTGGCTCTGCTTTTACGTTTCTGTCGATGCTGCTTTTCGCAGAAATGAAACTGCCGAGTTTCAACGGCCTGCTCGGCGCTGCTTACGTCGGCCTGTTTGAAATGGGCGTCGCCTTCCTGCTCTGGCCGCGGGCGTTGAAACTGTCGAGCACGACCGCGCACGTCGCCAATCTAATCTACCTTGCCCCATTCTTTTCTCTCGGGGTAATTTCCATCGCGGTCGGCGAAACGATTCTCCTGTCCACGGTGACAGGCCTAGTTTTCATCGTGGGCGGCATAATCCTGCAAAAACTCTAAGCACCATCTTCCCGGTCTTGCGATACGATTGTAATGATAATTTATCCCACATTTCCCATATAAAAGTAGCGCATCTGATACTGATTTGATAGTATAGGGCCTACGGAATGGATTGAATTAAGTTTGGCCATTAAAAAATTATTATAATTCGAGAAAGATTTTGATATTATCGTGGAATCGGAAGGCCTGGTTGGTAGCCAGGCGTTTAATATGGGAAATCCTATGTCAGATAACAGTTACGGCGAGCACGGCAGGGCACGAGAACTTTTTGCAGAAATACCCGGACAAGATTGACAGGGCAGCTAAATAGAGGTTTACTCTAATTTTAAGCGGAATTATTGAAAGGGTGGAAAGATGATGGTTAAAAAGAGACTTTTTTATGTACTTGTTTTGCTGGTGATTGCTGCAGTTTGTAATGGTATGTCAAAGCCTTTGTCGGCAGTGAAACAGAGATTGTTTCCTACAGACCTGTCAACGGCACAGTGGGTCGGTTTTGAGGCAGAAGGCTACTCGCAGCCGGTCTGTGGGGTGATTTACGGACTGAAAAACAAGGTTACCAATGGTATGGCCCTTGGCGGGATAGATACGGGCTGCATAGATTTGGAAACCAGTGGTCTGCTGGGCTACTGCACTATTTTTAATACGCATGTTCCTCGCCGCGGACCGATTAACCTGCCTGTTCTGGGCCTAAATGTCGCGGGCAAGACATGGGTTCTGTGCGACAAGCAGGTCAAGCAGGGTGAAGGCGGGTCGCAAAAACCTGTGGAGCCGGTTTTTACCGACCTGAAACTTGAGGGTGTAAACACTGCCCGGGAGATACGATATTGGGGGCATTATCCTGTGGTAGATATGGAATTTGACACTGACGCACCTGTTAGCGTGGGTTTGCGAGCCTGGGCACCATTTCTGCCGGGAGATGTGAAAAGCTCGTCAATGCCGGGTATTGTTTTTGAGGTGCATCTGCGCAATGGGAGTGCGTCGAAGCAAAACGGTACAGTTGCCTTTTCTTTCCCCGGGCCGACGCAGAAAGAGGCCGCTTCAGAGAAATTTGACCGGCGAGAGGTTAAAGGTGAGTTTACCGGCGTGAGTATTACCGGCCAGATGGCTTCATATGCTCTTGGTGTTCTCGGAGAAAAGATGGTTCGCTTTGGCGGCGAACTTGGCGCAGATGGTGCAGCATGGTCGGCGATTGCCGCATCGCTTCGGCAGGGTAAAGAAACGGAAGCGGGGGCCTCGGCGGCGGTTGATTTTGCGCTGGCGCCGGGCAAGGAAAAGATTGTTCGGTTTGTACTGACGTGGTGTGCGCCGACCTGGAAGGGTGGCGGGTATAACTGGGCTGGTGGGAATGTTTACCATCACATGTATGCAAAATACTATCCCAGTGCGGTTTCTACGGCCGAGGTTCTTGCCAAGAATCATAAATCTTTGCTTGCACGTACGCTTGCATGGCAGCAGGTTGTTTATACTGAGACTAAGTTGCCGGTGTGGTTAAAAGATTCTCTGATAAATATTCTCTATTGTATTACGGAAGACTCATTCTGGGCGCAGAAGAAGTCCCCTGTTCCGGACTGGGTGATAGAAGACGATGGCCTCTTTGGATTGTGTGAATGTCCGCGCGGGTGCCCACAGATTGAGTGCATTCCGTGCAGTTTTTACGGGAGCCTGCCCCTGGTTTACTTTTTCCCGGAATTACAGCTTTCGACAATCCGAGCGTATAAAAACTATCAGGCCCCAAGCGGTGCCCCTGTATGGATTTTCGGTGCTGCGGTCGAGATGTGTGCCCCGAATTATACGCAGTATCAATCCAGCACCAACGGTATCAGTCTGGCGGGTGTTGTGGACCGTTTCCTAATGTGTCGCGATACTGCCGACAGGAAGTACCTGCATGAACTCTATCCGATGATTAAGAAGACCATGAGCTATAATGTTAGCCTCGGTATCACAGGGAACCCCACCTACTCCCTGGGCGAACAGGTAATGGCCATGCCTAATATTGAAGGAAACCTGGAATGGTTTGAGACGCCGGACCCCGGCTGGCAGGGCGTGGCTGCTCACATCGGCATTCTGCGATTGGCCCAGTTAGGCATCACCCAGCGCATGGCTGAGCAGGCGGGCGACACGGAGTATGCCAGGCAATGCGCCGAGTGGACCAAGCTTGCTGCGGAAGCCCTGGAAAAAAGACTTTGGGATCAGCGCGGCTACTATCTTAATTTCTTTGAGCCCATTACCGTCAAGAAGTCCGAATTTGTTTTCGGTTACCAGTTGGACGGCGAGTGGGTTCTTGACCATCATGGTCTACCCAGCCCGCTCCCTGCGGAAAGGGTCAGAACCGTGCTGGATACCATCAAACGCACCAATATTGCCTTAACCAAGTATGGCGCGGTCAACTATGCCAATCCGGACGGGACGGTGGCGAATCCCGGTGGGTATGGCTCCTACAGCTACTTCCCACCTGAGGCCCTTATGCTGGCTATGAACTATATGTACGAAGCGCAGGTCGAATTCGGCACGGAACTGGCGCGTAAGGTCTGGCATAACTTGTTCTGTTTGCGGGGTTATACCTGGGATGTGCCCAATATTATGCGCGGTGATGTCGATACGGGCGAAAGAACCTTCGGAAACGATTACTATCAGGATATGATGCTCTGGTCACTGCCTGCGGCGATAGCCGGCCAGGACGTCTCGGCCCTGTGCAAGAGCGGCGGTCTGGTCGACAGGATAATTCGGGCCGGGACCGGTTCCAAAAAGTAATCTGCCGGCAAATCTGGGGACACCATTTTTAGTTCTGAGTTTTTTGTTGATAGTCCTTCGACAAGCTCAGGATGGTGAACAACGTCGAACCATTCGTAGTTAAAAACAATGAACAAGAAAATCTGCTTCAATTTATTAGGGGCATGGCACGGTCGGTGCGAGTCGTAGTTCCAGCGGTTCCGTACCATATCACCCAATTGTTGGCAAGTGTTACTTTATGGCTTAATGCCGGCGGCCCTTTTTGCCGATTCGACCGTGTTATAGAGCAGCATAGTTATCGTCATCGGCCCCACCCCGCCCGGCACCGGCGTGATGAGTGACGCCTTTTCCTTCACCGCCTCAAAGTCAACGTCACCGACAAGGCGATAACCCTGCTTTTTCGCCGCATCCTCGACGCGGTTGACGCCCACGTCAATTACCACCGCACCATCTTTTATCATATCCGCAGTAACAGTATTTGGCCGGCCTGCGACAGCGATGAGAATATCAGCCTGGCGAGTGTGATGTGCAAGGTCCCTCGTGCGCGTATGGCAGACCGTAACAGTGGCGTTGCCCGTTGCGCTTTTCTGGATAAGCATATTTGCCAAGGGCTTACCCACGATATTGCTTCGCCCGACAATTACCACGTGGGCGCCTTCAATCTTTACGCCGCTGCGGATGAGTAGTTGGATAACACCGTGCGGCGTGCAGGGCAAAAACGCCTTCGCCCCCGCCACCATTTTTCCCACGTTCACAGGGTGAAAGCCATCGACATCCTTATTTGGGTCGATTGCCTCAAGGACCTCTGCCTCATTAAGGCCCTTCGGCAGCGGCAATTGAACCAAAATGCCGTGGATTTTCGGGTCTTTGTTCATCTTTTTGATTATTGCCAGCAATTTTTGCTGTGAGGCGCCGGCGGGCAGACGATTATCATCAGAATAAATCCCTGTCTCCCGGCAGGCCCGCCCCTTGGCCGTAACATACGACACTGAAGCAGGGTCATCGCCGACCAGAATAACCCCCAGGCCGGGTATGATGCCCTTCTCTTTTAGTCCGGCCACTTCCGCTTTCAGCTCCTCCCGCATTTCGGCGGCTATTTGTTTGCCATTTATGATTCGTGCTGTCATCGGTAACCCCTAAAATCTAACAAACTCTCCAGCCTTAATTCTGCTAAAACTATGAAACTTACATTTTTTAGAATAGACCTTGAACTTTTCCCGTCTTGATGTCCACGTCAATTTGGCGAAACGCAGGGTTTGAACTGGTACCCGGCATCAGTTTTATTGCGCCGGATACCGGCACGATAAATCCTGCTCCTTTATAAACGAGAATGTCGCGGATGTGAAGCTCCCAGTCCCTGGGTCTGCCTTTTATATTCGGGTCGTGCGACAAACTAAGGTGCGTCTTGACCATACACGTCCCTAACGTATTGGTCGCAGGGTCAGCTTCTATCGCCTTGGCTTTTTCCAGGGCCTGGTCAGTATAGGTTACTGCTTTAGCGCCATAGACTTCTTTTGCGATAAGCTCGATCCGCTTCCTAAGCGGTGTTTGAGGGTCGTAAAGAAATTGGAAGCTACTCTTTTCATTACAGACCTGCACTACTGCTTCTGCCAGCTCGATGGCACCCTCTCCGCCTTTAAGCCAGTGTTCGGAGGCGACAGCCAAGGCTCCGCTTGCCTCTGCGATTTTACGCACAAGCTCTACTTCTGCCTTGGTGTCGGTGTGAAAGCGGTTTATGCAAGCGACCGGTCTGACCCCGCTCTTTTTTACTGTCTCGATATGCGCGACAAGATTCTCACAGCCTTTTTCAACCAACGCAAGATTCTCAGTCACATAATCATTACTCAACGGGATGCCTGGCTTTACTACCGGGCCGCCGCCGTGCATTTTCAAAGCGCGAATGGTGGCGACAATAACAACAGCATCGGGCGTCAGACCGGATATGCGGCATTTCAGATTCCAGAACTTCTCAAAGCCAATATCGACGCCGAAGCCGCTCTCCGTTACGTGGTAGCCGCCTAATTTTGTCCCAAGCATATCGGCGATGATTGAGCTTTGTCCAATAGCGATATTTGCAAACGGGCCGGCGTGCACAAACACGGGCTGGCCTTCAATAGTCTGCAGCAAATTCGGATTTAATGCGTCAACCAGCCAGGCCGTCATAGCGCCATCGACCTCGAGGTCCGCGGTGGTAATTTCATTACCCTTCTTATCATACGCGACAACTATTTTGGACATCCGCTCCCGCAAATCCTTCAAATCTTTGGCGACTGCCAGTATCGCCATTACCTCGCTCGAGACGCTGATTTGAAAGCCCGAGTCCATCTCGTAACCGTCCATTTTGTCGCCCCGTCCGATCCTGATATTGCGTAGCGCCTGGGCGCAAAAATCCATTGCCCATCTCATTTGAATTCTATCAGGGTCAATATCGAGCCGCCTTATCCCGATTTTGGCCAGACGTGCATCGTCGTAGTTACGCTCATGCTGCATACGAGCAGTCAGTGCAACCATAGCAAGATTGTGAGCATTTGTAACACAGTCGATGTCACCTGTCAGCCGAATCGAAAAAGGCGTTAGCGGGATACACTGTGCCAGCCCCCCTCCCGCCGCAGAACCTTTTATATTGAAAGTGGGCCCGCCGCTCGGCTGGCGAATTGCCCCAACGGGATTTTTGCCTATCCTGCCCAACCCTTCAATTAAACCAATCGTTGTGGTCGTTTTCCCTTCGCCGAAAGGCGTAGGAGTAATCGCAGTAACATCGATGTACTTTGCCGTCGGAGCACTCTTTAAGCGGGCGAGGACCTTTTGATAATCGACCTTGGCCAACTGCCGCCCCATTGGAATCAGCTCATCATCCTTCAAGCCCATCTCTTTGGCAACTTGGCCGATAGGCTTCATCTTTTCCTCGGCAGCCTCCGCTATCTGCCAATCCTTCATCTTTCTTGGGTCAAGTTCCACAGGTCTTATTCTCATCTATTTACCGGGCTTGTTCTAAGCCGGCCATTATCTATTGGCCGTTTTATACACCCTTAAAAACGAGTCCGAATATATCTGCTTATTCATCAGCATTTCAGCCGTCGCCAGCTCGTTCATCAGGTTTTCGTCCAGCACATCAAGAATCGCCGAATCCAGACCATGTGAAATCGCCATTGTGAGGAATACACGGTTTATCGGGCTTCTTTCCGTCGCGCCCTGCGAAAGATTCGACAGGCCTATCGTTATATGCGGCGGCGGGTCGGAAAGGTATCTTATCTGGTCCATCGCCGTCAGGATACTGCCGGGCTGGACCTGTGCGTTTGGCACCTTAACCGGCAGAACTATCGGGTCGATAAAAAGCCGCTGCGTATCAAACCCCTTTTCCGCCGCCTTTGATACGATTTCAGCCGCTATGGCCACGCGGGTATCGACGTCATTCGGCACGCCGTTTTTGTCCATCGTAAGGGCAATGATACCTGCCTTTGCCCCGGCCTCCTGCGCCATCGCTATGTATTTGAACAATATCTCTTCATCGCTTTTCTTATTTAACGGCGTGGAATTCAAAATGACCCCATTCGCAGCGTTAATGACCTTTAATCCCGCCTTTATGACCGCCGGCTTTTGTGAATCAAGGCATAAAGGGGTGGCGCAGGTTTCCTGGATAGTCTCAACCAGCCACTGCACTGCCCCTTCCTGGTCTGCCGCGGCGGTTCCAATGTTCACGTCCAGATACGCAGCCCCTGCATCGGTCTGCTGCCGGGCCAGTTCCTGAATGACCTTTTTGTCCTTCTCTGCAATGGCCTGCCTGACGTTGGTAAACGTCCCGTTAATGCGTTCCCCAATTATTATCATAATAAATCCCCTTCAATTGTCGTATGTCGTATGTCGTATGTCGTATCAATTCCGTGTCAGTCCGTGTCCCCAGTCCGTGTCAGTCCGTGTCTCTTAATCCGCCCAAATCTGTGCTATGAAATTCTTAACGGCAGCCGCCGCCCTCGGATGACACATACGGATTATATCAACTCCTGCCTGCAACAGACAGATAGCGGTGGCGGCCTCCCACATAGGCCCACGGTCGCCGACCGCTCCCCAGCCCGGTGCGTCCGCAAGCCTGGCTTCTTTGGCCCGCCAGGATTCGCAGCCCACATCGCAAATGACCGGCATCGCCATCATCTTGTCACCGCCAAGCGCCGCCAGCCGCTGACGCTCCTGAATCGAATACGCGTACTCTATCCCGTATCCCAGCGCACCTGTAGCTTGATATGTTACTATTCGTTCGAGCGGAAAACCCATATCGGAGACCAGAATGTTGACCTGCTTGGCGATATTGATGTCCAGAGGCGCCTCAGTTATAAGGGTGTGCCCGTCGGCCAGAGCGACAGCAGTCAGTGATTTGTAATTGTCCTGCGTAACCGTCCCGATAAGACAGTTCTCACCCTTCGCCGCCTGGCTCACCTTCGGCATAACCTGGTTGTCCTTCTGGTCATTGCCGCAGCCCCACAATATTAGCGGCACACCCACCGCCTTGAGTACTTCTTCAATAACCTTGACGGCGTGAGCGGCATCCTTGTCTCCTTTATCAGGATGAATGCCGTTAAATTTTACACAAATCAGCTCGGCGCCGAATTCCTCGACGCATTTTTTTGCCCAGTCGCCCGGACTATCGAGGACGTCCTTGTATGGTTCGGCAAGGACATCCGGCCAATCCTGCGGTCTGCCGTCAAGAACGTCCATAGCGATAACCGGCTTCTCACCCGCATCTTTGCCGGAGCCGCCATAGACCACGTTGCGTGCACCGCCGACTGTTATTTTTGAGCTTCGCGTGCCGCCGTTTTGTTCGGTCGCTCCAAGCGTAACGCGGTTTACCGAGCTTATGTAACTTTCACTTGTCTCAGGAACCGGCATCTCCAGCCCTCCAATCTTCCGTCTTTTCACATTTCATATTATGCTTTATTCTTTGCACTTTTAATACTTACCTCTGCGCTCAAGTATCTCGGATACGGCTAAAAACGCAGGTGTATTGTCTTCAAGTTCAAAAACTGTTTTACCCTTCATCGAGGCATCGAACACAGCTTTATCGAAAGGCACACATCCTAACTGAGGAATTTCGAATTTGTCAATGTCACGATATGCGACACCGACCCTTTTATTGTTCCATATAACGCCGATTTCCTTCACAGATATTGGCAAGTTTTTGGCAAGCTCAAAAATCCTCCGGGCGGTGGCTATCCCAAGAGAGTTCGGCTCCGCTGCAATGCACAATACGTCAACGTTATTAGTAGTCCTGCGGGACAGGTGCTCCATACCCGCCTCATTATCTATAATTACAAACTGGTATTGCGAGCAGAGCACATCCAGAAACTTTCGCAGCATATTATTTACCGCACAGTAGCAGCCCGGGCCTTCCGGCCGGCCCATAACGAGCAAATCAAATCCATCGGCCTCGGTTACCGCCTGCTGGATATCGTATTCGAGCGACCGCAGCCGGTCCATACCGCTGTTACCGGGCGCCTTTGCACGCGCATCTTCACGAATATCCGCAATAGTCCCGCCCGGCTGGACGCCCAACATCAAACCCAGGCAGGAGTTCGGGTCGGCATCCACCGCAAGTATTGCCCCCCCCGAACGCTTGTCCGCCCGCTCCATCAGCAGTCTGACAATCATTGCGGCAAGGGTGGTCTTGCCTGCCCCTCCTTTTCCACTTATAGCAATTGTCATAGCCATCGAAACCCTTGTCTAACTTCCGTTACTCCCTGCCCCCTGTTCCCTGACCCCCGACCCCTGTTCCCTAGGAAACCTCACTGATGGGAACAACGACAAATCCGTGTGAGGCAGAAAATTTGCCCTGACAAATTCATCCATATATCCCGGGTGGCTCATCAAATCAAAATATGTCATACTCTGGGCGATTTTTTCAGCCGCCTTCAGAGCCTTTCTGCTCATTAGCACCGTCTTCGCCCCCGTAATCGAGGTGTTTCCCACAAAGTGAATCTTCTCCAACGGCACATCAGGCAGCATCCCGATAGCCACGGCATGCCGAACGTTCAGAAAATTTCCGAACCCCCCCGCCAGATAAACTCCCTCTAAATCTTCCGTTTTCGTCTGGGTCGCCTCCATCAGCACCCGAATAGCCGCAAAAACCCCCGCCTTGGAGCGCATCAAATTGTCGATGTCCGGCTGGGTAATCACTATCTCCTGGTGGTCGTCACCACCCCTGACCAATTGGAACTGCAAGCCGTCTTCTCCTTCCGTCACCTTCCACTGACCATCGGTCTTAAACTGCCCCGTCCGGTCTATAATGCCGGCACTAAACAATTCGGCGAGCGTATCCAATAGACCCGAGCCGCAAATGCCAATCGGTCGGCTGCCCCCGATGGTCTTAAATTCAATAGACCCGTCCTCAAGAATATTCAATTTCTCAATTGCCCCCGCCCCCGCCCTCATACCGTGTTTGACTCCGCTGCCCTCAAACGCAGGACCTGCAGAGCTTGAGGCGCAAACCAGCCAGTCCCGATTGCCTAAAACAACCTCGCCGTTTGTCCCGATGTCGGCAAAAAGCGAAATGCCTTTTCTGGTATAAATTCGTGTAGTCAACACGCCCGCAACTATGTCACTACCTACATAAGCAGCGACGCTCGGCAGGCAATATAATAACCCTCGCTTACTAATTTGGATGCCCACTTCCGCCGCTCGAATTGGCGGAATAAAACTCGCTGAAGCAATGTACGGCTCCCTGCGGATGCGCGTCGAGTCCAAATTGAGCAGAAAATGCACCATCGCCGTATTGCCCGCACATATCACTGTGGTAATATCCTGCAGGTCGATTTTCTGCCTTGTCGCCAGCGTCACTATCAGATTATTCACATCTCCCACAAGCCGGCTCTGCATTTCATCGAATGCGTTATTCTCCTCCGCATAGATAATTCGGCGGATATAGTCTTCCCCGAAATTTATCTGGCTGTTATACGTCGCCTCCGTATCTATCGTGGTCGCCTTTGCCAGGTCCACCAGATGGGCCACAACGGTTGTTGTGCCAAGGTCAACGGCAACGGCAAAATTTCTGCGGGAGTGGTCGCCCGCTTCTACCTCAATAACTTCCGTAGTCTCACCACGTCTGCCTACCGTAACCGTAACCTTGTAGCCTGAGCTTTGCAGCACCCTGAAAAGCTTCTGAAGGATGCGGAAACCGGTCTGCATTATAGGGGCGTCAATTCGCTCTCGTATAGCCAGATACAATCGCTCGTGGTCGGCGGTATGGTCCCGAACGCTCGGCGGCGCCGGTTCAAGATACAGCCTTTGCACCAGCGGGTCAAACTTAAATACGCCTGCTTCTACCTCGCCGGAGAGTTCGCTGAACCTGTGGGCATCCGAGTCCATAAGTATCTGGCTTGTCTCCAGGGTGTGAAACCTCGGAACAGTTACCGTCATATCGGAGAGCGCTGTGCTCTGGCAGGCCAAGACAACATTCTCACGCACTTCATTTGGGGTAAGCAAAGCGGTGGGCTTGGTTTGAAATTGTCCCTCATCAACAACTATTTTGCACTTGCCGCAGTAACCGTCTCCTCCGCAGATGCTGCTTAGATAAATCCCCGCCTTATTGGCCGTCTCAAGCAGCACTGTCCCAACGGGGACCTCTACCTTCAGCCCGCTCGGCTCAAAACGCACTACGCACTTTTTGCGGCCTCCATCCGACGGCGATTTCCCATCAGGCCGCTTCGTTCTGTCGCTGCCATTGGTCATTGGTTAATTGGATTATCGATTTACCCTACCTACCTCCAGACATCCTGAAGGTACTTTGGCAGCATCGAAGATTCCCGCGGACCAACCATAATCTCCCAGTTAGTTACCTCTTCCAGTTTGCCGCTCATCACCGCCACGTACCCCGGAATGATGAGTTTCCGGTGTTTGACCTTCGACTCGAGGTCCGCCGCCTTCATCGCCTTGGCGACGATCTTCTCGTTGAGTTTGTCTCCCGAATAGGCCGTCAGAACGCTCGTCCCTTCCGTATCGACGCACAGGATCCACGACGGCACGCGGCTGGCCTCCACGTCGCTTTCCACCGTGTAATACGTCAGCGAGAAATTCGTCGTGAACATCACGGGGCTGTCCGCCCCCGCCTCGCCCACGGCGTACAACTTCGGCTCCACCTGGACCGGTTTCTGCGGGTCCGTGAAAAGGTTCTGCCGCACCGTCAGAAGCGCAAGGAGCGCCCACGGCTCCAGCGTCTCGACCACGACGATCCCCGCGTATTTGCAGATGAGCGCCGACGCCCGCGCGACCTGCTGCTCCGGCGTCCCTTGCGCTGCAAAGGCGATCACCGGATACCCCAGCGGCCGGAACGTCTTCTTGAGGGCCAGCCGACGGATCTGCGCGAGGCCCGTCATCTCCGACCAGCCGTCCGGCGCCTCGAGCCAGAGGACGAGGTCCTCGCAACCGGCCGCCTTCGCTTTTTCGGTCAGCGCCGCCAGGCCCTCCGCGTCCGCCGCCCGCACGACCAGCGGACACTTCGCGTCGGCCGCCGCTTTCGCCATCGCCTCGGCCGTCTCGGCCGTCGCGGCACACACGAGGGGCCGGGTCTCCTTCACCTTTTCGAGCGCCGCCTTGGCTGCCTCCGCCTTGTCCGTCACCAGAAGGATCGCCTTGCCGGTCGTCTTGGCCGCCTCGGCGGCGGCGGCGAACTTCGCCGCATCGCCCGAGGCGTTCAAGACGGCCACCGCGTTGATCGGCATCGCCTGGCCGATCCGCTCGAACGCGAGGCTCTGGATCGCCGCCACCCGTTGCTTCATCGCCGCGCCGTCCAGCGTGTCCGGCAATGTGACGGCGATGACCGTCGGGCTGTGGAACTTTTCTTCGTGCCGGAAAAGGACCGTCTCCTGTCCGGTCTTGCACTCCGCCGCTGCCGCGCC
>Ga0315279_10003878_pt1 | contig 20450 bp, 16 predicted proteins | sample YL17G06_20_MG_FD_203694 | JGI IMG/M metagenome (GOLD analysis project Ga0315279, IMG submission 203694) | Sediment microbial communities from Yellowstone Lake, YNP, Wyoming, USA - YL17G06_20 | ecosystem: Environmental > Aquatic > Freshwater > Lake > Sediment | place: USA: Wyoming | collected... | reverse complement strand
AGTAGTGGCTTTGCTGGTTCTGCTATTGCGAAAGCCATGTGTGCCAACCATCAAAGCAAAAAATAGAACCATCGCCTGATATCCATGGCTGGAATAAACCCGGGGTAATGTTATCTTAGGCGATACATAGAAGAGAAACGGAATGATATAACAGACTGCCCAAAACCACAAAACTGAGGATTTTGATAAGCGTAAAAATTCTTTCATCCCAAAGATTAAACAAAAAATGATGGCGATACCCATTAATATGCCACTGTCATTCAAAAGATTTCGGAAATAAGCAGTTCCATACCATCCAAGCGATGTCATGCCGCTTTTTTGCAATAGATATCCTAAGGGACCACTACTCAATGCCCCACCGGAGTCCCGACTGGCAAATACACTTGCCCCAATGAGCAAAACAAGAGCAGCAACTGGAATTATGATGACTTCTTTTTGGAACAACAGAGCCAAAGTTCGTCTTGTCCTTAGTCTAAATTTGTCTTTCTCTCCAACCAGAACAAAAGTTGAATAAACAATTACGGGCAAAATTCCTATCCACAGATTATGCATGAAGAGATATAATCCAATAGACAAACCAAGCAACCATGCCGATCTTTTGGAATGTTTCTGGATATGGTTCATTAAAGATAACATAATTAGTGCTTGTCCAAAGAAACCAAGCACTTCTTTAGAGTAACGAGAATTGAGAACGTGAAAAGGAAATACCATAATAAACAGAGCTCCCAGAAGGGCCGTTCTTTGATCTTCTGTTATTCTGAAGAGCAGGTAGAAGCATACAATTGGTGTAAGAGCGCCAATTACAATAATAGGAAGCATCCATACTGTCGTGCTGAGCTCTACACCTAGCAGAGAAAAAAATAGTGTATTTATAAAGGTCAAGATCGGCCATAAAGGTCCCTTGGGAAATGCAATAAGCCTGATCGGATTTCCTAAATTATAATCTCCGCGAGGAATAAAATTTGAAATCGTCCATCGGTCAGGGATGGCGTTTAGAACCTCTTCGGCCATATAACACATATCACCAGAATAGAACTCTTCATACATTCGATAAAAACGTAAGACGAGAGCGCCAATAAAAATTAAAATAAGAACACATCTAAGAGTCCATTTACCTTTTAAGGAAGTCGAAAGTTTGGCACGTAAAGTAAATATCGCCTTGCTCCTCTAAATCTTTATCTGCGCACCTTGATAATGAGATTGAATTAGCAGTTGATCGTATAACTCTTGAATTTGCATTACATGTCGTTCTTGGGAGAAATGCTCTTCCATTCTTGAGCGTGCATTTTCGGCTAATTTATCATAAAGCTGAGGATTTTCAATTACTTGCACGATCGCATTTGCCAGGGCCATCGCGTCGCCCCAAGGAACAAGCAATCCTGAAATCCCATTCTCTACAATCTCTGGAATTGCATCCACATCAGTGGCGATTACAGGTGTCCGCATAGCCATCGATTCACACAGGATGCGCCCAAAGCCTTCACTTCTTGAAGGATGCACGAGCAAATCTATACTTCCCAAAAAATCGGGAATACTTTGGACATGTTTTAAGAATAAAAATCTTTCTTGAAGATTATGCTCATTTATCATTTTCTTGAGCTGTCTATAATACTCAGTTTCTCCATTAACTGAAGTATCTCCGACTATCACTCCTATAACTTCGGGTCGAATCGCGGCAACTTTTAAAAATGCTTCTAAGAACAGATGAAATCCTTTATCTCGCACCACTCGTCCAATCTGAGCTACTACAAAACTATCTTCTGGAAAACCATAATTTATTTTACTCCTTCGTATTCCATCAAATATTGACAAATCAACACCGTTATAGACGACAAATGACCTTTGACCTGCCTTCATATATTTGTGATAGCTTCTTTCTGTGGCTTTGGAGTTTGCCACCAGTAATGGAGCAAGCCCCAGCCAATAGTGACGAAATGAATGAATTGTTTGAATGTTACGCACATGACAAATTTGTTTTATCCTCGAGAGGCGCGCTGAAATCGAGACATGTCGATTGACAAATTCGTGATTAGAATGGACCAGATTAATACGCAAACGACGACAAAGAATCGCCAATTTGAACACAGACCACGCCCAGGGAATTGAATTTGCGCGACTTCCCTGAGGCAGAGGCAAGATATAAACCGGAATCTTCATAGACATGAGTCTCGTCAAAAGAGGCCCTTTTCTTGGGATAACGACAAAAGCCTTATACCGATCAATATATCTGAGCAGATTGAGCAAACTTATTTCTGCGCCGCCGAGTTCTCCCGTTGTTTCTACGAAAAGAATGTTTTTTTTTGATTTACACAATGAAAAGTTAATGTTTCATATTATATTGAAATTTATTAGGACTACTGCGTACTTTTGCTAGAGCGCCGATTAATCCAGCAATGAACCATAAATTCCTATTACTGATCATGTCGCCTGAAAATAGGGCGTAAACGAAAAGAATGATGAACCAGCAAAAAGCCAAAATCAATAAACTTTTATAATATTGGCTTGGACCATCTTTCTTCAAAACAAGCCAGACAGACTTTCCTATCCCCCATAAAAATAGCATAAACAGAAAAAATCCAAAAAAGCCTACTTGGTAGGTAATTTCTATAATAATATTATGAGGATAATTTGTTATTGTATTATATGCAGTTCCAGTTCCATATCCAAAAAAGGGAGATTTTTTAAGTTCAGCCAGATAAGCATCCCAAATCTTCAGCCTATTTTGAGCGCTCCCCGCTTCTGTATAAGAACGAATGTCAAGATATTTTGTTTTATATCTTTCAGGTGCCACCTGTAATGAGAGAAAAAAACAAAGGCTTATTATGCTAATAAACGTCAAGATTCTCAAATTAAGTTTTCTCGTCAGTAGAACACAACAAATTACAGCTAAAAAAGTTGCTAATATTGAACTTCGTTTGCCATTCAAGACAAGATCAAAGACAAGTATGCTCAATGGCAGTAAGAGTAGAAAGTTCACAATTTTTGGACTAGACCGCATGATCAATATCCATACGATAAATATGAGACCACAGCCGATTATTCTATCGTCTGCCGCAAGAACCCAGTTTAATAGCGGTGCTTCTTCTGTCCAGACCCTCTTGTATGCAAGGATCGCACTAAGACCAGTTAGAACAGAAAATGTCCCAAAACTATATATTATTTTTTTAAGGCTTTCGATATTCTTCCAAAAAAACAAAGGCAAAATGCAAAGAAATAAATGATAATAAAAAAATCTCCAGAGTAAAACCAAGCCTTGTTCCCTCAAACTCGAATATGTTAGCCCATATGCAAATAATATCCATAGTGCAAGTTGAGATACAGTGATTACATTTTGAGGAGGAATAAAAAGTTTTCTTTTATGTTTTATAAAATATGCTATGATAGTCACTGCAGGCAAAATAGGCAAAAAACGAATTTCTCCGATCCCACGTATTTGAGCGATATTATGCAGAATCCCTGATTGAAAGAAACCGATAAAGATTTCGGGTAATGTCAAAAGGAAGAAACCGGTTATGCTAAAAATTGCCAATTCAAATAATCTAAGATTTCTTACGAGGGCTGTGCCCCTTTCCATCATCCAAACCAGCATGGAAATACAAAAACCTGAGACCGTTCCAAATAATATTTCTCGATGGCGATGACTTAGACTTTCAAATCGCATTTTTTTATTGAGGATTGCTCATCAGGGTGATTTCGCTAAATGTTCAAGAATTTTTTTAGGGTTTTCAGCTTTGAATAGGCATTCTTGCCGATAAGCCTCAGGATGAGGCTTTTTAACTTTTCTCCAATGATGTTCGACACGAGCCAAAAATGATAGCTTAGCCAATATTCTGATTTTTGAAGAAAGCCTGGTCCCCAATATCGATGGCTAATGTTTTGTAGCTCTTTAAGGTAAGGTTTACGAGGAGTGTCAGGTCTGGTTTTGGCTGTCTTATGAAATCTGTAGTTTGCAAGTGTTCGAGCAGAATAATGAAATATATATTTGTCAATTAATCGAAGGTAAAGTTCTCGATCCATCAAATAATCTAGCGACTCATTCAGTGGGTGTGATCGGAAGATTTGTCCACCAATGAAAACAGTCGGTTGGGATATACAATAGTCCTGCGGCCAGATATATTTCCAGTAGGCAATTAACTTCCGCCTTGTTACAGGCCTGCCAAACCATTTGTCAATAACTCTACTGGAAGCATCAATAACGTTGCTATCCCCGTAAATAAATGGATAAATGAGTCTGCCTTTTTGCCACATTAACTTCGCTACTTCACACAAGGCATCAGGGCAATAAACATCATCCGAGTTAATCCACGCTATAATATTACCTGTCGACTTATTTAAACCTTTATTTATTGCCTGGCTCTGTCCCTGATCTTTTTCATTCACCCAATATGATAGCCATGGTTCATACTTTCTAATGATAGCCAGACTGCCATCAGTACTGCCACCATCAATGATGAAATATTCTAGATCTGGATACCCTTGCAAAAGTACCGAACGGATGGTTTCTTCAAGGAAACTCGCTTGGTTGTAGCTGGGAGTGATAATGCTTATTTTTGGCCAAGAGGAACCATCTGACATAGTATCAGGCAGTTGTAAACATTCTTCCGTCCAGGGCCAGCCCAAATTGCCGCTTTGTGATGAAGGAAGATCATTTAAGGTTGGACAATGCATCAGGTTCTCTTGTACAGCTTTGTTTAAAAAACATAGAGATTATTACAGACCAAATTGTGAATATTACCCTATTTTTTATAAACATAGAAAACGTAATTTATGATTAAATTCCCTAAGCTTGAATCCTTTCTTTTGCTTCAGTAATAATGGATTTTAATCGCTGACGATAATCCGCCGGACTATAACTTGCCAATCGAGCCTTGCCGCGGGCAATCAGTTTTTGACGAAGAGACTCGTTATTCCATACGCGAGAAATGCCATCAGCAATGGATTCTACAGAATTTGGATTTATTAAGACAGCGGCGTCGCCCATTTGTTCTCGAATTCCACGAATATCTGAAGTAATAACAGGGCACCCGAAAAACCATGCTTCTAATGGCGGAATATTCGTTGGGCCGAAGAATGTTGGCATGATTAATCCCCTAGAACAAGCATAAAGCGCCGCCATATTCTGCTCAGGAACGTAGCCTAAATAACGCACCTGATTAATAACCCTCCTTTGTTGTGCTAATTTCATCATTTTTTGAAAGGTCTGCCTCCGCAACTCACCCTCATATGAACCGACAAAGACAACATGTATTTGGAGATTTTGTTCATTTTTGAGCAAGCTTAAAGCCTCTATAATCCGCGCATGATTTTTATGGGGCCAGAATTGAGCAGGGTAAAAAAGATATGATTGAGTTAATTTATAAGTCTTTAAGACATACCTATATTGGGCCTCGTCAACATCTCTGATAAAACAATGTGGCGGAAGGAATGGCAACACCTTAATTCGATCCGGTGTTATTCCATTTAATCCGTAGAGATAAAGAATATCTTCTTTGCCTATCTCTGAATCCGATATCAATAAAGTTGCAAAACGCGAACCATTGCGAAAAAGGTATTCTCGCCTTGCCCATTCTCCATTTGCTGAAACCTCAGGAAAATCCGGATGGAGGCGATGCTGAAGATCATGAATCGCCATTATATAAGGAATTCCAATTTCAAATGAAAGCGCTGTCGGCGCTGGGTAAACCATCATATTAACATCATAATTGAGGAGCCGTTGTTTCAGATGATGTTGATAGTTCACTTTATTTAGGTTGGAAAGAATTGAATTAGGCAGTCTCCAACCTGGTTGTATTCGATCTCGTAGCCATCGCCAAGTTTTCCGATGAATTCCTTCCCCAATAACACGGTCTAGTATATCGAGAATTTTATTTGGAATAGATCTTTCTTCAAATAAAAACCTCTGTGGCCAATGGGCAGAAATTAGATTAGTGGATCTATTTTTTTCAGTAATAAAAAGCAAGAATTCTTCATCTAGCCCTTCTTGCTCTAAAATCCATAAAGATTTCAACAATGTCAGACTGTATTGATAAACACCTCCTCTGCTATCATTTAAACAAGGAAGAAGTCCAATACGCATCTTTATGAAAGTCCTTTGGCCTCCATTTACTACTGCGCGGTAGCGATTACAGCCATATTCCAATCCCGTTCACTTAGAACATCGTCAAGTCGCAAAAAAGGGCAGAGCTTCCTGACTTGAAAACCCGCTTGATTCAGGTAATAAATTACTTCCTGAGAGAAAAGAAAACGCATTGGGTGAACCTCATATACTTCATCCATAATGCGATCACCACATAGGCGCAATAATCTATAGTGTACAGATACTCTGTGATTGAGCACATTTAACTCTGAATGAACAAACCGGATAATACGCTCGTTATCGGATTCTATTATTTTACATCGATTGGATGGACGCTCAGATAGCACGGCTGGACCAAACCAGGCATCAAAGAAAAACAATCCTCCTGCCTGAAGGTGGCGGCGTGCCGCGTGGAAAGCAGCAATCAAATCTTCGTTTGTGATCATGTAGCTTATTACTGAGAACATGGCAATGACAGCATCAAACTTTTTTCCGAGATTCAGCTCGCGTACATCTCTCAGCAAAAAAGTCGGTTTTTGGGATTCTTCCAAAAAAGAAGATTTTGCAGCCGCCGTTTCAAGCATTTCTTTTGAGCAATCTACACCAGTTACATGGTATCCTTTCTGTGCTAGAGGGAATGCATGGCCCCCTGTACCACAACCTAAATCGAGGATAGTTTGAATTTGAGAATGGGCATAGCAAGCAAAAATTTTCTCTAGAAAATCGCATTCTATTTTATAATCTTTTTCTCCATATAATAGGTCGTAAAATTTAGCATAGTCGGCAAAAATGTTCATTCGTTAATTAAAAATTGTCTTCATTTCTAATCGATCAATTAAATTTCAATCCATATCTTTGATCGTTCTCTCAAAAAGGAAGCCCCTATACTCACTTTTTTCCGGCGCTAAATGAATATTAGGCTTATACCCAATGATGAATTCGCGTATTAATTTGAGTCCCAGGCTTTCAGTGCATGATAATAATTCTCTCTTATTTAAGCACCAACCTAAATATTCTGTGTTGTACCCATAGGAATAGGGTCTCTGTATGAAAACAAAGGAAGAAACGTTTAATACTATCGGCAGACCCGTAATGTAAAGATATTTTTTTGTTGCTTTAGCTAATCCTGAAAGGAGGCTTTGCCAGTCTTCAACGTAATGTAAAGAGGCGCTGGCCATAACGAAATCATAAGCTCGTTTTAGACAAGAATCATCAGCATAGAAGTGGCTTTCAGGAAACATTTTCGCACCATACTCGGCCAACAGGGGGACATCTTTGCAATGATATTCAATCTGTACTTTAGGCAGAAGAGTTCTTGCAAGTAAATAATAATGGCCGATTCCTCCCCCCCAATCCAAAATAGAAAAATGCTCTTTTTTATGTGCTGCCAAAGAAAGAACATATGCCAATGTCATATTTATATTATGGTATTTTATATCTGTGTTTGAAATTAACTCGGATTCGTGCGATATGCCGAGTGGCTCGCTATTCTCCAGTAAGGCTACGAACCTAGCCCACTTTTGCTTATATCTTTCCAATATTTCGGAAACATTCCAGCCTCTGACTTCGGGATGCGCTATTGCGTAATCCCAGCCTTCTGGAATATATTCCCATTCAATAAAATCCGGAGACGTAGATTTAATAAAAGAAGACCTATCTTTTGACATTCGATATCTTCGTCTTGCTATTTTCATAAAAAATGGAGGAATAAGAGATTTTAATAAATCTTTAAAATCTATTCCTTTTTGGAATTTGCGCGCAATTCGCAAGAATACGTTGGAGGACGAATATAGAGTGGATTTCTTGGGATAAGCCAATTGCCAAAGGCGAACACAATCTAAATGTTCAATAGGAGTCGGCCAATTTGTTGGAATTTCTGGACAATTCTTGAGCGGTGGATTTATTAATACAGTTCCATCCTTCGCATTGGTTGCCATGGAATCAAATCCAATATGCTCTACCAAGCTGTGGGGTGGGCGGAGACATAATCTTCCTCTTAAAAGATGAAGATATAGGAACCGTACCGCCCAAATATTTTTTTTAAGCTCAACCTCTGCCATAGCTGGAAGATCTGCTCCATAACGAAATATATCAATGCCTTTCTTTTTACATTCTTTCATTATTTTATTTGTATCTTGATCCATCCCTTGCCATGATCTGGCCCATGTGCCCCATATCCAGGATTCGGCTCGCCCATCAAAATAGGGTTGATCGGTCACGTTTTTTGGCGTTACATTAGGATGAGTCCATCCAGTCACACTCATAACCTTGGGTTCATCTTTATAATAGTCCAAGGCTGCACATAGATATTCATATGTTCCAGGAACGCACACTAAATCATCTTCAAACACAATTATGCTTTGATGTTTTTCTAAAACATTGCTTACACCATTAAGAATGGATTTTCCTAGCCCCAGGTTGTTTTCATGTTCCTCTAAAACAACTTCACACCAATCAATGCTCCTTAAGATCTTGCGCACTTCATTTACAGGTTCTTTATTTTTAGATGATTTTGGGCCATCGCTGAAAGCATAAATAAGAGGGACTTGATCTATTCGCAAACACGATAATGTGCGGCGCAGGTGTTGTGGGCGTGCATAGGCAAAAAGAACAATCGGAATAAGAGAAGTCATAATATAATAAAAGATATCTTTATAATTTAGGTTCCAATTAGATGGCTAAATAAGGTGATTCAAGATTGATAGGATATAATGAGGCAACCGAAGAAAACGAGTCATTTGCTTTTTAAAAAAATGAAGATATGGGTGAAGGATTGGCAAGGTCTCCTTCATGCGCCTACAATGTTCTGGTTTTCGTGCAGGGATCAACCCTTGTGTAGTTAATATCCAGTTAGCATCTAGGATTGTAAAAGCTTTTTTGGAACCGCCAGCAAGGATCAGGTTTTTTTTTGCTTCCGGCCCCTCCCAGGCCCACTGTTCACCACCCGGGATATGGGACCAGTCGTGATTCTGATGCACAGCAATCACTGTTTGCGTGACATCAATCACTGAATCTCCCCGTCTTCGGGCTGCATAAATCAGCCAGTTGTCCCAAACAGTACGCCCGATAGCAAAGGGTGGAATATCACCCCAGAAACCACGCGGAAACACGAAATAATCCATGCCCGTGGGAGGGTGCAGGCTGCCTCGGCTACGGATATATTCCCGTAGCCGGATTTCCCAATCGAGGTGGCTGAAGTCCAAGGATTGATTCAATTCCACATCCCAGCGCTGACTAACCATGAGAAAACGTCGAAAAGGAATGCGCCGAACAGCGGCTATGAAGTCGCTCATTAGGATAATATCGGCATTGATATAGCACAGGAAAGGGTAACTGCTAATCTGTTGTGCGGTAACAAACATCGTGTTTAGCAAAGGAGTACCATACTCGTTGCGTACCACGTTGGGGATATGTTGTAGTTTGAACTCTCTAGCTATATCGGCAGCTCCTTCGTCATCGCCAAACAGGATAATCTCACATGCCGGACGGAGCTGACGCCAACTCTGGATAGCGTTATGCTGAATAAGCGCATTCCTTCCACGAAACGGCTTGGTGGTAGTGAAGATCGTTAACAAGGTTTATTTGTCTTGCTGAGCAATCAACTGATTTTTCGTCTTTATGGCCTATTGGTTAGACCGACCCAGAGGCACATACCTTATCTGCTTGTTGAGTCTGGCAGGATCAATCATCCGCCAGCAGTCTATGAGAGTAAATGAGTGGTCAGGGGCACGATTCTCTATTGTTTGTTTAAGTTCTGGGGAACGTAATGTGACAACGCAAAGTCCGGCTTGGCCTAGGCAACTCTCTGCTGAGTGAACGTATTCAATAGCGCTCCCGAATATAGCCTTTGTATTATCAATTGCCAATGGATCATAGGCTACAATACGCAGATCATGCTTCAAGAGCTCATAAATTAATTTCAAGGCTGGAGACTCGGTGACTACTGACGTATTGGGCGTGAACGCAAGTCCCAAAATCCCTACCGTTTTGTTCTTTAACATTGCCATCTCACGTATCACTTCTTCTGCTAGATGTTGTTCTTGATATTTATTAACCCGATCTACCGCCCGAATGATATCGGCCTGGACACCATATTTGTCTGCCAAGGCGATATATGCCCGCGTGTCACGCGGGAAGCAAGTTCCGCCGAAGCTTAGGCCGCCCTGGAAGTAATAAGGCGATATGCGCCTGTCGGCCCCAATCGTCTTGGTTATGGTGTCTACATCGGTGCCTGGAATGTGCTCACACAAATTGGCAATAGAGTTAGCAAAACTGATCTTGAGCGTGATGTAGGCGTTCAGGCATACCTTGGCCACCTCGGCACTGACGATGGACACGTGTGAAACGGCCGGCTGGTTTTCGCACATTTGTCGATGCACGGCCTCCACCCTGGCCCCTGCCCCCGGGCTAGTCTCCCCAATGATCACCAGGTCCGGCCGCAAGAAGCCCTGGATAGCGTTGCCCAAGGCCACAAAGTCCGGGTCGTAGCACACCTCGAAACCCTGATTGAGCTTCCGCCCTGAATACCTCTCCAGGATGGGGATGAAGATGGCATCGGTGGAGCCGGGCATCACGGTGCTGCTGATGACAAACAGGTGATGGTCTTTCTTGCTCTCCGCCAAGGCCTCGGCTAGGCAGCGCAAGGCGGATTCTATGAACCGATTGGAGAAACTGCCGTCCGCATTGCTAGGTGTCGCCATCAGCACAAAGGTAATGTCAGTTTTTTCAATGGCCTCTTTGTGATGGGCCGTGGCCCGCAAGTTCTTGCCGCCGTGCCTGGCGATCAGAGCATCCAACCCCGGCTCAAACCAGGGCGCAATTCCGTAGTTGATGGCCTGGACCACCTTTTCTTCAATGTCTATCCCCAGGACTTCAAAGCCCTTTTCGGAAAAACAAGCAGCAAGGCATAAGCCCAGTTTGCCTAGGCCAACGACGGAGAGGCGTTCGGTCATTTTTCTGTTCCTTTTTGATTTGGCGTTGAGAACGTGAGCACTCGATCTTTGGGCCGGATTTCCAGATGTCCAATCCAACCCGGGTGAGGATCAAAGTCCAGAAAACGGTTCGTGGTCTCCTGCAGGCAATTTGCCCAGGATGGCTCAGAGGAAAGCACCTGGATATCCTCCAGGCTGCGCACACCAAAGTCAAACTCTGGATCGGTGAGCGCGCTTTGGTACATCCTCACCTGGCAGGGGTCAAAGCCCATAAGTCGGGTGGCCACCAGGTCCACCGCCAGTAGATTCTCTCCGGCCAGCAGAACTCCTGCCCGAACAGGGTCGGGCAGGAGGGGGCCATTGTTGTCGCCGCCGATCACACCATCAATCACAGAAAATATCCGGCGTTGGGGTGTGCTTTGTAAGCATCCTTCGCGATCTGCGAAATAGAAGATTTTGAACAGGTCTACGGCCATTCGCCAGGCCGAATCGTTACCATACCAGTTGCCGGCATCAAACTGTCGTTTGGCCTCGTCCACCTTGATCCCAAGGAGACGAGTGGAGTGATTGTGTAGCCAGTAGATTGATCGGTGAACGTATTCCAGGGCGCGTTTGCGGGGGGCCAGGAGATGATCGTACATCCAACGCTCGGCCTTGATAAGTGCTTCTTCCACGGAATTGAACAATCCGTCCGGATATTGATCTCCGCCTTTGCTTGGCGGCGTTACCGCATAGTGCACCAAGTAGTTCTTGTTCGTGGCGATTCCCACCAGGCCTTTAACGTTCAGTGTTACCCCCACTTTCTTGTGCACCTTAAGTTTGGGTAGAGAAATCACCACGTCCGCGTTCATGATCGTGCGGGAGAGCACATACTCGTGCCAATCGCCGGTATGATGGGCGATGGTTTCGCTGCGGTGATATACTGCGCCATACGATTTTTCCGAGTGCGGTTTGCCATACAGAGCGCTTCCCTTACCTAGGTTCACCGTCAAGCTGCCCTGCGGATCGCCGGGCAGCGGTTCCAGCAACGATGGAAAATGCTTCCACCTTGACCAGTAATTCCGCAAATCGTAGACCTCTACCTGTGGACCTTTGAAACTGTTGTAAAAGCCGATCACCTGATCCAGTTTGGTTGCTGCCAGCAACTGCAGAAAGTCGCAATCGTACTGTGGGGCATCGGCAATGACGACCCGCCCTTGTCCTTGCAGGGCGATCCAGCAATAGTCCGCCACGGCCCGGAGAACCGCCGGATGAGTGATGATAGAATATAGATCCTTGCCCTCTTTGTGTCTGCTCAGCACAAAGTTCGGTTTGAGCACCACCGTCATCCCCGGCTCAATCAACTGGCCCAGGGGATTCCAGGCTTCTGTGCCCCAATGCTCCTGGTCAAGCCCCAACAGGAAGAACAGGTGACGTATCCCAGCATAAACACTATTTGTCTGCTGGGCAACGTGATCGGAAAAGGAATACTCTGGATATGCCTCGGATGGGTGGTAAGGCGATTGTATAGGATAACGCGGCTCGGCGGTGCGAACCACAGCCACCAGGTTCAAGAGGGACTGGCCGACGGGGTCAGGCGTCATGAAAGGCGATGTCCAATTTCTGGATCAGAAAGCGATGCTTGCCCCGCGCTGTCGGGGGGATATCGGCCACGGCTTGCATGGCCAGATCAACGTCGTCCCCTAACTTCACCAGCAGACGCCGCCGGACATCCTGGATGATTGCCTCATTACAGGTGTCCTTGGGAATATAACGAAACGTTAGCCGGCCCCTTTCCTCCTGGTAGAATTGGAACTGCTGGATATGGTCAAAGATGTTATCATGAAAGTTCATGGCTGCCATGGAGATGTACCGCCCAGTGCCGGTGACGATGAACTCTTGCAGGCGGCCTTCAATCCGCTCCCAGACCTGATAGGGCCGGCCACAGGCCGGACAGCCCCACCCTTTCAACACCGCCAAGTCACGGGTGCGGTAGCGAATAAAGGGAGTAGCGTGCATAATGAACGACGTAGCGACGATCTCGCCCATTTGGCCAGGTTCGGTAACAGGTTGTCCGTCCTGGCCGATCAGTTCCGCGTAGCCGTATTGCGGCAATACGTGGTACGTGTCTTCATACTCACAGAAGCCGGCCAGCACGGCCAGTTCGTAGTGCCCATAGTGACTGAATACTCGAGCACTGAAAACGCTCTTGAACAAATCCTTTTGGAAATCGTATAGATTCTCGGATGCGCACAGTATCCCTTTGACTGGTGGGAAAAGCTGCCCCGTTTCCTTTAAAAAACGAGCGATAATAAAACCTGAAGATGGGTAGCAGCGTACCCATTCTGGTTGGTACTCCCATGCCTTATGACGGTAGACATCCATCCACTCTGGCGTTAAATGATAAGACGAACAGCGCAACTCGTTGAACTCTGGCAGGAATATCATGTGGTCGGGATTCTGGATAGGCAACCCTCGGAACACGATCTGCCGGGCACCCTCCTGCCAACCGATCCGCGCATATTGGTGAGCCTTGGAAGCCAGCTCTTTGGCGAAAGAATGAGGATCCTGATAAAATCCGAAGGGGATACCGGTGCTACCGCCGGTGGCGATGTACGTCCGGCCCTCTATGGCTACCGAAAACTCCTCCAGATGGTCTCGGATGATCTCTTTGTCTACAAAAGGGAAACGACGCAGGCATTCCAATGAGTTAATAACATCCGGATGAACTCCTGCTTGATCAAAGAGATACCGATATCCAAGAGAGTTGTGATATGCATGCGCCACTATGCGTTTTACTTCGCACAACTGATAATCGTTTATCTGCTCTCGCGTCCAATTCTCCGCCTCTTGCAGGAACCCGCGCCAGGCCACATAAATTGGGTTCCTCAAGTCAGCGTGAAAAGCCTGAGTATACATTTGGCGTTTAACACCTGTCTCATATTAAGAGCCGGCCGTTTGCTAACTTTCCTTATAGGACACCTTATCAAAGGCTAGGCTAAGCTTCATCACTGCCTCCTTTAATTACTTGCTTCCTTGCGTGCGAAGACCGTGATAGAATAGCAGACATCTACAACCTCGAAATCCTCCGACATTCTCAACTCGTCAGCCAGGCGAGTCGGCCCATCCCAACCCCGTGTGTACACCGTGTCGTCCGGATCGTCTTCAGAGGCATCCCTCCTTGAGTCGTGTAGCAGTATTCGCCCATCGGGTGCCAGAAATGGCGACCATTGCTCGAAGTCACGTTTCACATCCTCATAAAGATGGCTCCCATCAATAAAGAGGAGATCTACTTCCTTATCCCACTGCTCAACAACTTCATGGCTGTATCCGTTGATCAACGTCCAGTCTCCAAGTAGCTTTGTGCGCTTCTGTTGCTCTAGGGCTTCCCTCACCACATACCTGCATTCCCCCTCATTGGCACAAAACTTGCCTTGTGTGTCAGGCACAAAAGGGTCAATGGAATACACGTGAGCAGACGGGCTCTTGTTCAGGAGAAACACGACCGTTGATCCGCCGTATGCACAGCCAATCTCAACGATAGTTCTTCGTGCAGATGCTGCACATCTCGCCAGATAAGGTATCTCCTGCCTATGCAACCAGAATGGCTTAGGAAAGATAGCGATAAGTTCTTCCTTACTCATCCCATTCAAGTCAAGGAAAGCACTAACCAAATCGTATTTCTCATTCTCGCTGAACAGCGCTCGCACTAACTTTGTGCCGTTACCCCTTAGCTGCTCCTTTTCAGACTCACGGTCCAGGAGATATTCAATCGCGTTCCACATTCCATCTACATCGCCAGGAGTCACGAGTAAACCTGTCCAGCCATTGTACAGGTATTCCCGATTCCCCAAGACATCAAAGGCCACTAACACACATCCGCAGTGCATTGCTTCCTGCTGAGTACGTGGGCAGCCCTCACCCCACACGGGGTGTTTCCCCTGATTCAATCCGATAAAGATGTCTACAGTGCGCATAGCGTCGGCCACAGTATTTTCATCACCGGCAATATTGATAATGTCTTCACACAATTTCGACCTTAGATATTTCCGGCGAAGGAATTGATATACTTCCTCATCCTCCGTGCTCTCAACCATGCAGCCGATTCTTCCTGGAACTCTAACTTCTGGTTCGAGGTAGAAAATCGTCGTATCCGTCCACTCGTTGATAAGAAACGGCCTGATACCGTACTCAGCCATATACCAACCTTGGATGTATCGGGAATGCGTTCCTATTCCCGCAATCATGTCTTGTCTCAAGAAATAATCCAGCTTCTCTCGGAAATGCAAGGTCCATTTCAATTCAGCGTCAAAGTAGTAAAACTGCCCATCACCAACTACTCTCTCAAATTCAGGTGTATTAAGCCACGACGTTAATGTCCTGACATCATAGCCTTGAGTCCTGAGGAGATTGACCTCATCGTAACTGATGACGGGTTGATGGTTGACAAGCCACCGGTCATACTGGCCATCCACAGTGGCAATGTAGGCTTCATAGCCATGTTCTCGCAGAAGTTTCACCCAGAGGTTGTATATTTTTGTGCCCCCATTGTATTTTAGCGCACGGCCAGACGTAGCAACGATTCGTACGGATTCAGGGGGTGTATAATGATGTCTTGATACTAGCTGAAACCCTGGCTGGATGTAGGGCTTCACAGCCTCCTCTGGATCAAACCTGGATATGAGTGTCCGAGCGGCAAAGAGGCCCATCTTCTGAATTCTGTTAGGCCGAGCCAGCCAATGGCACACCCGAACAAATGGATTACTCATGCAGAAATCCCCCTAATGAACTTTTGACCACTGACCAAGCATCACAATAGGCTCTTCGGCATACTTACTGTGGCTCGGGCTTCCCGGTTCGAAATCAGAAACCTCGAAAGCAATAATCGGGGGAGAATGTTCAACCCCCTGCCCAGATGCCGTTGGATCGCCAACCGCTGTCATAGCGTTCACTCCAAGCTTAGATAACACTGGTTTAAGTTTCCACTTAATTCGCTGCATGATCCCACATCTTTTTGTTCTATACAGCCCACGCCGAGTCCATTGTGTCAGTTTGCGTTTAGCTCCTTCCGCGAAGTCACTCATTATACCGATCCCTTCCTTCTTCGAAATGTCGACACTGAGCAGGTTCAATGGCAGCCATTGCATGGCTCATTTGTCAAGAATCTGCGTCGGACTCCCCTGCCCACGCCTTAATCCTGCGCAAAGCCCTACCTAGCTCAGAAAGAATATCTGTTTGCTGTGTGCTGCCTAATGCAAACCCAGAATTAGATTCCCCTTCTGATTGTGCCGTATCTCCTATAATCAAACCGCCTATATGGGGCTCCAAATCTTTGCGACATAGCAACATTGCTCCGGGACTCGTCTGATAATCTACCAGTATCCTCAATCCACTCTCCAACGCCGCTCTCCTGTGATCCTTGCTGTCCCATGTGTCATGCACAATTACAAAACCATCGGGTGATATTAAGTGTGCCGCATTAGACACACATTCGTCCCTCCTCCATTTGCCATCAACTAAAACAACATTGAATCTTTCGCCAGCGAATGGATCACTCCATTCCGGTAATGCCGGGTCTTCATGTGACTTCGGTCCTTTCCTCAAAGTCATGTTCACTCCTAAACTACTATACTTATCAAACCATTCTTGTTCTGACTCGACACTATATATGTTTTCCGGCCGCAGTCTTTTCAGTGCGTAAATCGTTGACCATCCAGGACCCCACTCGAGATACCTGCAACTTTCCGCCGGGAATTGATCTAGTGCCCAACCCAGAAACCATGCAAAACTACACCATCTGGGATCAAATCCGTCTTCATTCCTCGGATCTATCATAGTCTTCTCTGCTAACCTCCCATTCCAGCAGGGGACGAACGAGCCCGGGCCATCTCCCACTGGTTGGCCCCCTGGCACCATCTCCAGTACTGTTATCAACCACTTCAAACGACACAACGTCACGCGCCTCAGCGTAGTAGACCAATGTGGGAGTAAAACTTACAACAAACACACTAGCGATGATACAGCCTTCAGCCAAAAAATTGCCTGGTATCCAACACACGCACTTGACAACACCCTTTGGTCGAGGCTCACGATTGAAGTCACTGGAACCAAACAGGTGAATGCCTTCCTCATTCCAGAAATGCACGACGGCCGAGACGCCATGATCCGCCTGTAGATTCCAATATTCCACCTCAATGCCGACAGGCCGGCGGATGTCAATACGTTCTACCACCGCTCCATCTTTATCGCGCACCCGCACGGCTCGCAGGCGAATAACATCATCACCAGGTGCTTCATAAATATCGTGCCAAACTCTTTCGGGAGGAATATCGGGCCCAGACTGCAGGTAGGCTGCAATTACTCTCTCAGCTACACCATCCACGACTATCTTCCCCTCATTCAACAGAACGACCCTTTCACATAATCTCTGCACTGCCGCCATATTATGACTCACAAACAACACCGTCCGCCCTTCCTTTGCCACATCCCCCATCTTGCCCAGGCACTTCTTCTGGAACGCCGCATCCCCCACCGCCAGCACCTCGTCCACCAGCAATATTTCCGGTTCTAAATGGGCGGCCACGGCAAAGGCCAGGCGCACATACATGCCGCTGGAGTAGCGCTTGACCGGGGTATCCAGGAACTTGTCAATCTCGCCAAAGGCCACGATCTCATCAAACCGGCGGTCTATCTCCGCCCGTCTCATGCCCAGGATGGCGCCGTTGAGGTAGATGTTCTCGCGACCGGTCAATTCAGGATGAAAGCCCGTGCCTACTTCAAGCAAAGATCCAACCCGTCCGCGAATATCTGCGTGCCCTTGAGTCGGCTCAGTGATGCGAGAAAGAATTTTAAGAAGAGTCGTTTTACCGGCGCCGTTGCGGCCGATAATCCCAATGACTTCACCGCGGTTTACCTCAAAAGAGACATCTTTGAGGGCCCAGATATGATCATCAGAGGAAAAGGAAGTTGATCGTATGATTGGGTTTCTTTGAGCTTTTGCGACTTTTGCTAATTTTTTGAATGGATTAAATAGCAAATCATTTATGCGATCTCTGAGCGTGTCATGTTTACTCCGGAGAGTTCCAATTTTATACAATTTGCTGAGGTTATCGACACGAATTGCTATATCACTCATTGGCTATATTATATCAGCGAATGTTTTTTCCATGCGGCGAAAATAGAAGGCGCCGCTGACTAAAAGAATTATTGTCACAAAAGCCGATACAAGGAGCATGGGCCCGGGTTTAGTTCCACGGCCTATTAAAGCCCAGCGAAAGCCCTCCACCACTCCGGCCATTGGATTCAGGCCATAAAGAAGCCGCCACTTTTCGGGGATCAAACTGCTGGGATAAACGACAGGAGTGGCATACATCCAGATTTGGCTTAAAAAAGGCACTAAATATCCTATGTCCCGATAGAGGACATCTAACGCGCCAAGCCACAGGCCGACTCCCAATGCGGTGGCAATAGCCATGAGCATGAATACCGGCAGCCACAGGATCGTTATGGTTGGCACGATATGGTAATAGAACATCATTCCAATAAGAAAGAGAAAGGCGATCGCAAAATCTAACAGCCCGGAAAGAAGGCTCGAGATCGGAATGACAAGCCGGGGAAAATAAACTTTAGAAATCAGATGGGCGTTGTTCACAAGGCTGCCGGAGGAACGGCTGAAAGCGGAAGCAAAATAATTCCAGGGAAGCAGAGCGCAGAAGCAGAATATGGGATAAGGAATATTATCAGAGGGGATTTTCGCCAGGCGTCCAAAGATAATCGTAAAGATCAGCATGGTGGTCACCGGCTGAATGATGGCCCAGCCGGCTCCGAGGACCGTTTGTTTATATCTTACCTTAATGTCCCGCCATGCCAGGAAGTAGAGGAGCTCCCGATATTCCCATAGGGCCCGGAGTTGGAGGGAGGCCCAGCCTTTTGTCGGCCGGATTTGAATGACGGGAGTATCTGTGACTTCTGCTTTCATCGAATGGGCAGCTCCGAAAATAGATAAGATTTTCTATCAGAGAAATGTGCGCTGTTTTTTAGCATGTTGGTTTGAAGGGAATCGCCTCTTCTCCTAATAAAGCGGAGACGATGCGTTCGGATGCGCGGCCATCGCCGTACAGGTTTGTTTGCTTGGCCATTTCCCGGCGATGCTGGATATTTTTAAGGAGCTTTGTTGTTTCAGCCACGATCTTCTCCCGGTCTGTTCCGACGAGCCGCGCGTTTCCGGCCAGCACCGCTTCGGGGCGTTCGGTGATATTTCGCAGGACGAGTACCGGAATACCCAAGCCCGTTGCTTCTTCTTGAATCCCTCCCGAATCCGTCAATATCAGGTAGGATGACTTCATCAGTTGGATGAAAGAAAAGTAGTCGAGCGGCGATGTCAAGGTAATGTTGTCTATATCTTTGAGAAGACGATGGACCGGATCCCAAACATTCGGGTTCAGATGCACAGGGTAGACGATATGGAGTTGATTCCCAAAGCATTCTGCGATGTCGCACAAGGCATGACAGATGTTAGATATGGGCTCGCCGAAATTTTCCCGGCGATGAGCGGTGACCAAGATTAATTTAGCTCCGTCCCGCATCCTATCTTGTATCTGAGGCAAGCCGGAGGAATTGGCAGGATGTCTTGAGATCCATTGCATCGCGTCGATCACGGAATTTCCTGTGACCAAGATCTGATGGTCTTGAATTCCTTCATTCAAAAGATTTTGACGGGCCTGTTCGGTGGGGGCGAAATGAAGGTCCGCAATGACGCCGGCCACGCGGCGATTGATTTCTTCGGGGAATGGAAACCATTTGTTATTGGTGCGCAGTCCGGCCTCCACATGGCCGACCTTCACACCGCAATAGAAGGCGGCGAGAGATGCAGCCGCAACCGTAGTTGTATCGCCTTGAACTAGGATCCAATCGGGATGTTCAGTTTTGTAAATCTTTTCTATACGGCCTAGGATCGCCGAGGCGACAAAAGCCGGAGATTGCCCTTCTTCCATAATGTTCAGGTCGAAATCAGGAACGATATTGAAAAGACGTAAGACTTGGTCCATCATCTCGCGGTGCTGGGAGGTGACGCAAACCTTAGTCTCCAGGCTTCCGCTTCTTGAACGGCGCCGGAGCTCATGGATGACGGGAGAGAGCTTGATTGCTTCGGGCCTTGTTCCTAAAACCGTCATGACTTTCATGCGAAAAAATAAGCTACCGCCGGTTGCTTTTTTGAGAATATTCTATATATAAATACCCTCTTTGCGTGTTAATAAAATCAGCAAAGACGGGGAAAAAATCAAAACACGTAAATTAGAAGCGTAATACAATCAAAGTCAATAAAAGTGCGAGTATCAAAATAGTAATAATCCTTCTATCCTCGGCCAAAGAAAGCACGAATGGGGACCATCGCCAATCGCAGGCCTCGTAGCAGTAAGATTTTCTCGCGAATATATAGGGGAAGTATCTTTCAAATCCAGTAT
>Ga0315279_10003877_pt1 | contig 20451 bp, 9 predicted proteins | sample YL17G06_20_MG_FD_203694 | JGI IMG/M metagenome (GOLD analysis project Ga0315279, IMG submission 203694) | Sediment microbial communities from Yellowstone Lake, YNP, Wyoming, USA - YL17G06_20 | ecosystem: Environmental > Aquatic > Freshwater > Lake > Sediment | place: USA: Wyoming | collected... | reverse complement strand
ATATCGAGTATATTGATTTTGACATTTTTAGTATTTCTACCTAGCCAGTAACGGACCGTTACTCTGTTGCCAGCTGGGTTAGGATAGGCGTAAAAATTCTTTACAATTACATCGGGTGGAGACACGATTTCCGGTGTTTCCGGATAAAGTCCGGTGTGACACGGATCATGTAGATATTGATTCCACAGATAAGGATGTGCACCCATCGGAAATTCCCAGGTATAAAAAACACCTAAATCAGAACCAGCAGAAATTTCGACCTCTCCATCGCTATCGATATCAGAAATCATTGGTGTTGCGCTGATTCCACCAACCGTTGCTAGCGGGAAATCGCTTAACAATCGACCGGTTCTTCCATCTAGCGCCAATAGTCCATATCTTGGCGAGCCGATTATTATATCAGGTATATCATCATTATTAATATCATAGATTATCGGAGAGGAATTAAAGATAAATGGCACCTCAACTGTAAAGAGATAGCCACCGATAACCTGCATTGTAGTATAAATCGAATCTTGAGCAAAAGGATAATTAGTTTTTAAAGTAGCATTATAATTAAATGCATAAATTCGATTTTTACCTGTGACGATAATATCTAAATATCCGTCATTATCTAAATCAGCTAAAAGAGGCGCGGTATTAACCGGGTTCGATATTTTATCAGGACTTGAATATTTTATTTTGCCAGAAAAATCTACGATGAAAAGTTTGTAATCAATTTCCGAATGGACGATAACGATTATTTCTTTTTCACCATCTCTATCAACGTCTCCAACCACAGGTGGCACGGTAGTATATAAAGCGCTATTCGATAGAGTAAGTGGAAATCGATTGACTACAGTAGCGTCACTCGGATTTATTAAAAACAGACGGTTATCGCTACCTAGCACAATGATTCGTGAATTGACAGTGTCGGTTACTGCTACCGGAGACCGTAGTTCCGAATTGAGCAACATTGGAAAACCTGGATATGGGCTACCGTCGCCTTTCCAAACATAAAGTCGCATATCAGTCGAACCAACTATAATCTCTTTTTTACCATCGCCATCTAAATTAGCTAAAGTCGGTGAGGCGAGAATTCTATCATTAGTTGTCATCTGTACGGATGGCAAAACACCAGTAAATGGATAGACATACACTCTACCGTTTTCTCCTGCACAAATAATTTCTAAATTGTCATCACCATACACATCACCAATTGCTGGTGTGCCTATCAAGGTAGTTGGTAATTGTGCAAAGTCTCCTTGTGTATTAGGTAAATAAGACGAACCATCACTATGCCAGGCAAAGATTCTTCCGCCGCTGTCTGCAACTACTACTTCTAACAACCCGTCTCGGTCTAAATCGACGACATGCGCAGATAATAATTTAATATTGCGACCCGGGTCTTTAGGAAATCCTCTTTGGTTATGCGCAAAGTTCAAACTTATTAACATTGTAGTGTCAGGTGTCGTAAGAATAGAAACGGTGACATGAGTTTTGCCATAATAGCCATTCGAATTAGGTGTTGTTAAAGATGAGAATTCTGAATTAAAACCACCAACATAGAATGGGTCATTATTACTTCCATAATACTGATAATCCCATTGAGAAATGCCGCTCCAGTCGTCGTAATCCTGAATTCCATCACCTTCTTCTAAATCAACTCCCTTATGGTCGGGGAAAATATTTATTGCATTGTATGGGCCGTAATCAGCAATAACTTGCTCATCAATATGCCAGATTAAAATCCCAGAGCCGGGCTGGAAGAAATCGTACTCACCATCTTCAACCCACACTAAAACACCATCTTCGGTATCAACCACAATCGTATCATTTTTTCTCGTGTCGGTTTTCCGATTCTCGATTAAAAAATATTCAGTTTGTGAAATTGGTATTTTAATAATTAATGGTGCTGTACTATCGCCGTGGAGTCTGAATCTTGTTGTATCCATAGTAGCAACAAAAATTGGGATACTTTCTTTCGGAATATTTACCACATAAGGTTCAACCCACCCAAAATAAACTTTATGAAACGCATCGAGCATGCCGGGTATTGCACCGGGTGGCGCACCGACCGACCAATCACCTAACCAAGCACCGGTTCCCATTAGACTCCAGGAACCAACACCCATTGAATTTCCTGTGACATCATAAAGGTCATAGCCACCTAATAAGTGGGTAAATTCATGATATAATGTACCAGAGAGGCCAAACATACCTAATATATTTACCTGTCCTTGATATGAGGTGTCCTGTCGCATCATTTCTGGCATAATTGTTGCTGCTGAAATACGGGTTCTTCCTTCATCGGCCAGAATATAAGGTTCTCCTAAATAATATTCTAAAGCGGAGGAATCAATTGTTCCTGCCAGTAAATCAAATGGACTATTCGATGGATTATACGTCTCACTTTGAGCAGCTGAACCAGCGTGAAAGATGATTATCAAATCATAATTGGAAAATTGAAAATTCTGGTCACGGTCAGCAACTAGTATTGCATCGCGCATCAAACGGCATAGACCAGTTTCGACTCCTTCATAATTGTAATATGGGGGCTTCCACATAGAATCACCATAATATAACATTGAATGCGGTAATTGATAACAATTGACAACGGTATTGGGCATTACTTTATAATCAATGTATAAATGTCCCATTGAATTTAACCAGAAGTAATTACGCATGCCCTGGAGGTGTCGTTCAAAATAGCGTCGCGTATGGGGTGGGTCATATAAAAGACCATCATTAGGTGTTAAAAATCCCGCTAAATCCATTTTGCCATTTCCAGTAGTCAATGGTGTTGAATCTTCAACAAATTCGACACGGAGCGCTAATACTCTCACAGTATCAACTCGGTTTTCATTCGAGGCAGTTTTTATTCGTTCTAAAAGATCATTATCACGAACAACTCTATCTTTATATTTCATGTATCTATAAATTAATTTCTGTATGGTTTGTGCTTGATTTGGTAATACACGGCGTTGTGATTTGTCGATTGTTATCTTGGCAGCCGAGGTAGAAGTTATCAATAGAATCGTTAATAAAAATCCGATATAAAAAAATTTGCTTTTTAAATTCTTCATTTATTTTTGCTCCTAAATAAAAACTGATATCAAAATCTTAGTAGAGCGGAGAGAGAGGGATTTGAACCCCCGGTTGCCTTGCGGCAACACATGATTTCGAGTCATGCGCCTTAGTCCACTCGGCCATCTCTCCATATTAGCAAAAATCCAATAACTAATGACTAATATCATTTCGTTTTCTTTTAAAAAATTCCTGTAATAAATTTATACTGTCTTTTTCTAAAACATTGGTGATAACATCAAATTTGTGGTTAAATTGATTATCCTTCGGAATATTATAAACAGAACCACAGGCACCGAATTTCGCGTCATGGGCACTAAATACTAATTTCTTTATTCTTGATAAAATTAAGGCGCCAGCACACATCAAACACGGCTCAACGGTGGTATATACAGATGTATCAGTTAATCGCCAATTGTTTAGGTAATTAGCCGCAGCTGAAATAGCAATAATTTCAGCATGGGCAGTAGGATCTTTTAACGTTTCAGTTCGATTGTGACCGCGACCGATAATTTTATTATCAAGAACAATTACTGTACCGATTGGTACTTCGTTTTCCTCAAACGCAATCTTCGCTTCGTTTAGTGCTTCTTGCATCCAATGAGATTCATCCATTCAAAAATAATGTTAAGTGCGCGCCCGGCGTGATTCGAACACGCAACCTACGGATTCGTAGTCCGGCACTCTATCCAATTGAGCTACGGGCGCATTTATTTTATTCTAAATGATTTTCGACAATTGTCAATCTAATTTTATCAATCCGTCTAAGATAGATAAAAAAAGGGGCAGCCGGAGCCGCCCCAATGAGAGGGAATAGGAACCCTATCGTTTAATAACTATTTTTAGTTTTAATTTGGCTCCTCCGCTCTCAAAACTTATGAAATATACTCCTGTTGCAATTTCGGAGATGTCAACTGACAGTACTCCGGTTTTTGCGGACAGTGGTCGAGTTTCTGTTTTTATAAGCGTACCTGTGATATCATAAAATCTTAGTATCACCGGTTTAATATCGTTTAATTGATAGTTAATGTTAAGCATACGAGTCACGACATTCGGCTTCGCTTGTACTCGGATATTATGCAATTCAATATTATTTTGCGTTTGTATTGTTACTTCGGTATTTGGTGTCGGCACGCGATTGGTTGAGTTAGTAGGTGGAATGTATTTCCAGAATTCACTCGTTCTATTGCCTTTCATCGCATAAATCGCATCTTGAGCATACACGAGTGCACCACCGCTATTTACTTTTTTCGGAATGATTGCTAATGGTATTTCAGGTTCCGTTGTCCATTGGTTAGTTGCCAAGGCATAAGACCAGAATTCACGGGTATTACCACCTTTAAAGGCATAAAGGTTATCTTCATTATCATAAGTCAAAGCAGCACCGGTTTTGACTTTTTTCGCTCGTGTGCTACGTGGCAAGCTGTCTATAACTTCCCAATAATTATTCCCAATATCATACCGGCAAAGTTCGTTTACTCCTGATTTTAACAAGTAAAGATTATCGTATCCGTCTAAACTTATACAACTACCAATATCAACCGGTTTGTTTTTAGTACCTGCCGGAACGTCATTTCTTTGTAACCAGGTATCGCCTTGTACATAATATACCCAAAATTCATAGGTCTTACTGCCTTTAACTAGACAGACAAAATTAGAATCACCCTTAATCACAAATCCTAAAGCAGACCCACCTCTTAGCTTTTTATTATTAATACCTAATGGGACATTCTGTAATTGCGTCCAATTGTCGGTCGCGATATCATATGCCCAGAACTCATTAGTATTGTTTCCACGGACAGCATAAATTGTACTCGAACCATCGTTACATAACGATGCACCTTTACCAATGGTTTTTCGAGCATTGGCAATATGGTCAGGTAAAGAAGTTTTTGTTGTCCAGCTGTTGCTATTAGCATAATAGAATAGGAAAGAGTTAGTTCTGTTACCGGGGAACGCATAAATGCCGATGTTTGGAACATAGGTTAAAGCACCACCATCTTTTACTAATTGTGGTACATCCTGATTTTGAACCCAACCCTCTATTACGGGGAGATAGACATTGATAAAATTGGTGCTTGTATCATTATTGGAATTCATATCTTCTCTTAGTTTGGTTGAGCAAATCACAGAAAAATTGCCGGTATCAGATGGCCAAGCCGGGAAGGTTATGAATTCACTAGTTCGTGGACCTAAATCTGAGACTGACATTGTTTGATTGTAGCAAGGTGATGTAGCGCCTTCTCTGACGATTTGCAAAGAAATTTGGAACGATTCGTAAGTGTTACCATAGTTTCTTAATAATACGGATGATTGGATAAATCCACAAGGTAATGTTTCAACGGGCGAGATAATTTGGAACACACCGACATCGCGGAAACAATCTTTGATGACAACAAAATTGTTCGACAGTTGGTCGTTTTGTGGGTTGTCATCAATAACATCTACTTTGCAGGAAATATCATAATTACCGGTGCTCGGCAAACTTTGGTCAGTGAAGTCAAGTCGGGTCATTTGTCCAACTGGCAGGGGAGTTGCAACATAACTGGTACATTGATACACAATCGGACCAAGATCAAGATATCTAATTTCAGCAAAAACCCGGAAAGCGAGCGGTACATTACCAACATTTTGAACCGTAACCGTCGGAGCGACTGGATAGTCGATATCAATCGAGTCGCGCGGTGCATTAATTTCAACTAACGCAATGTCTCGATAAGTTGCAATTACAACACAGGTTTTCGAAAGTGTGTTATTCGTTAGGTTAAGATCTGCGGGTAAGATAGTTCTGACTATAACGTTATAAATACCTGGTTCGGGTGTCCAGTCTCCAAAATAGACGGGTGCGGCAGTATGTTCATAAATATTTACTGAGCCGGTATCACAGAAAACAATGTCTTTGCTTTGAGCATCAATCGTCAATTCAACCGGAGTATTAACCGGGATATCACCAAAGTTTTCGATAATTGCGCTGGGTTCAAATTCATTAGGTGAAATTGTGTCAGGAATAAGAATTTCAATCGGACCGACATCACAATAAGGGACATAGACACTGCTCGTTTTAACATCATTTTCCGGTCTCATATCGGTGCTTAGATAGGTTGAGCAACGAATTGGGAAAGTGCCTACCACAGAATTCCAAATATTGAAAATGGTCGTTGTCATCGCACCTGCATCAAGTGAAATAGTCTTTGTATCGGTATAGTAATTGCCAATTTTTAATGTAACGTTGAAAGTTTCGTTAATCCAACCAAAATTTTTCACACTCGCTTTGGGTATTATTGCTTGTGCTGGTTCAGCAAACGTAGAAGGTGAAATGATTTCAAGCACACCAACATCTATCTCATTACAAATCGCATCCGCAAAAGAGGAATCATCAGCGGGAAGCTGGTCATCAGGAAGTTTTGTATAACTAATTACTTCATATTGACCAACTGACGCATCCCAAGCAGAACTCGTATAAGTGCCTTCTCCAAATGGTTCTAACCAGATTTTGGTCGATTCAGCATACACAACCGAATTAGTGACGTGTTTCTTAATTTTAATTACTGCCGGCACTGATTCAGCATGCCAGCTTTTATTTCTAACAACCGCAGAAGGATAATAAGTAGTATTTTGTTGAATTTCATTTACTGGGGCAAGAATTACCGGAATACCCGCATTGAGATATCCATAAGTAATTACTCTGTAATTTTTATTCTTCTCATCATTGTTCGCTTGCATGTCACCAACCAAAAGAGTTTTTACTTTTATTCGGTAAAAACCACCTAATAGTGTGACAGGCCTAAAAGATAGTTGATTGACTTGCCCTGGATTTAGATTATTTGACCAAGCCGAATCTCGATAGACAGTTCTGGTACCAGTAATTGTTTCAATTTCGCATCGCGTCCAAAAACTTGCGTTCGCATTGCTATAATTTTTGACTTGCGACTGAGGCGTAAAGGCGGTCGGCAGTTCCACTGTGTCAGGCTTCACAATTTGCATAACAGCGGCATCAAGCGCAACAAATGGTATCGAGCTACTAACATCATCAATAAAAACGCCATGACGATTTGTATTCACACCAACATAACGAAATGCGATATAAACAGGTTGATTATTAAATGATGATAAGTTTACTGTTGCTAAAGTCCAATCCCAGGTGTAAAATCCACGCGCCCATGCCATAAATCCAGTCGTCGGGTTTTGAAAATCAGCGGGTGTATATCCACCATTTGAAACCCATACTTCTAAGCTCTCATGTTGGTTTTTATTAAATCCACGGTACCAAAATGTCAGTTGATTAGCAGTGTTATTAGGTGTAACTCTCGGTGTAACTAACCAGTCATTGTTAGGATTATGAGGTCCAGCAGGAACACCATGGGTTTTTCCATTAAATGCACTGCCAGGACCAACGTGCGGTCCACTACGATCGTTTACCCAATAATAATCATCATTAAGCGAATAATTCCCAGACCATCCTTCTGGGGGAAAGGTTGTTCCATCAAATGATTCATTCAAGGTTAAAGGTTGTGTAAAAGAAAGACCAATCATTACTAATACAAGGCCTATAATTCTAATCATAAGGCCTCCTTCGATTGCTTTTGAACATTTATTAAAGCAACCATAAACAAATACAGACTTTTTATTCATATCTTCACTTATTGGGGAGTTCCGGTAATATGATAAAACTGAATATTTTTACTACTAAATATTCGACACTTTATCTTTCGAGAAAAATTCTTCGCGAAATATTAATAATATAACTTATTTTTGGGATTTATTAATGATATGACTTATTTATCTAATACCTTAATTATACAACTTACATAATAAGTATAACAAAAAAGCAATTTTTGTCAAGAGGAAAATATTATTTGTTTGATGTGTACAATAATTATGAAAATGAATTAGTTACACGGTGTGATTTGTAAATAATAAAAAAGTTTTGTAATTTTTCAGCGGGGGGTATCATCATTTTGAGCAGTCTAAAATATTGGGCTTTTACCTAGTAAATATCTTATTATTTGCTTTCGTTATTTTGCCGACGGAGATTCAGTTCCTTTTACTCCTTCTCGTTTTGAAAACCAGATTGCGAACGCGACAATAGCTAATAATACTGCAATCATGATTATCAAGACCGGTGACCATTTTTTGAAACTGATGATAAGGGGGACAATTAGTAATGAAACCATGTTGATGACTTTAATCATCGGATTTAATGCTGGACCAGATGTATCTTTTAACGGGTCACCGACCGTATCACCGACTACCGATGCTTTATGGGCATCCGAACCTTTACCGCCATACAGTCCATCTTCAATTGTTTTTTTGGCATTATCCCAGGCACCGCCCGCATTAGCCATAAATACCGCCATAAGTTGTCCAACTAATATGACACCGGCTAAAAATCCGCCTAATGCCGCTTCTTTGAAGATAAACCCGACAATGATTGGTGATAGAACAGCTAAAACACCAACGCCTAAAAGTTCACGCTGGGCTGCGGTTGTGCAGAGGTTTACTGCTTGGGCATAATCAGGTTTAACTTTACCTTCCATTAAACCCGGTATTTTAAACTGACGGCGAACTTCATTAACTATTAAATAGGCAGCCCGACCGACGGCTCGAATCATCATCGATGAGAACAAGAACGGTATTGCGCCACCGATTAGAAGTCCGATAAATACTAACGGATTGCTAATATCAATGAAAAAGTCTTTCACTCCAGTAACGACCTTGACCGTGTCGGCGAATGCTCCGAACAAAGATACCGCGGCGATCACCGCTGAACCGATTGCGATACCTTTGGTTACGGCTTTGGTTGTGTTGCCAACCGCATCTAAATCAGCCATAATCTGGCGGGATTTTTTATCCATATGAGTCATCTCACCGATACCATTGGCATTGTCCGCAATCGGACCGAAAGCATCCATTGCAATATTATTACCGGTGAGCGTAAGTTGCCCAATACCGCACAGCGCGACACCGTATAGAATCATTGACGGCGTATTGTGGAAGATGAGCACGCTGGCAAGAATTGCAAAAGCAATGACAATAATCGCCCAGACAGTTGATTCCATACCCGCGGCGAGTCCGGAGAGCAGCAGGGTTGCCGCACCACTCTGACTTGATTTTGCGATTTCTTTTACCGGAGCTTTATCGGTTCCGGTAAAATATTCAGTTAGATAATTTGTAATTATTGCTAACAGAATTCCAGCAAAAGTTGCAATCGCAAGTCGAATATCATGAACGTAAAACCATGCTAAAAGGGCGAAACCGATAATCGAAGTAGTCGCCGAAAGGTTAAATCCTCGTTTAATCGCTTTGAAAGCATTTTCTTTTTCATTGAACGCTCGAACATAATATGTACCTATAATTGATGAAATAACACCAATGGCACGGACTAAGAGCGGGAAGAGAATCCATTTTAACTGGAACGGCTGTATCGCTAATCCTAAAATCATCGCTGAAACAATCGTCACTTCATACGATTCAAAGATATCCGCTGCCATACCAGCACAGTCACCGACATTATCACCGACTAAGTCGGCCACCACGGCCGCATTACGCGGGTCGTCTTCCGGTATATTCTGCTCAATCTTTCCGACTAAATCAGCACCGACATCCGCCGCCTTAGTATAGATGCCGCCGCCAACCCGCATAAATAATGCGATTAAAGTGCCTCCAAATCCAAAGCCGAGTAAAACTTCCGGAGCCATCTTTCCATAGATGATAAATATAATTGTGCCGCCTAATAAACCTAAACCATCAGTAAGCATCCCGGTAATCGTTCCAGAACGATATGCAATTTTAAGCGCTTCGCCAAACGAACGTTGTGCAGCAGATGCGACGCGAACATTACCAATTACTGCCATTCGCATTCCAATCTGACCAACCGTTAAAGAGAAAAGCGAACCCATTAAAAACGCACCCGCTCGACCTACGGCAATCGTCCAATGACTTCCTGCTAATGCAGCAGTCATATATAAGGCAATTGTCAGAATGCCGATAAAAACAACAATCGTGCGCAACTGGCGATTCAGATATGCACCGGCTCCTTCCCGAATTGCATGGGAAACTTCTTGCATCGCTTCATTTCCCGCATCTGCTTTCAATATCTGTCGACTCAATAAAACTGCATATAAAAGACCAGCGATGGCGATACCCAAAATTGACCACATCGCACCGACTTCAAATGGAAATGCTCCTGACATAAATTATGCTCCTTTCTCGAAGCTGCATATTTTATTACTTAATATTTCAAGGTTAATTATTAGTAAGATAAAAGATAGAACAATATTTATTTTTTTCACGGCTAAGCATTATACCAAAATCTTTTAAAAAGTCAAATTAACGGACGATGTTGATTGACCCCCGCACCTATTTCACATACTAAGATGTTAGGACAAAAATCTATAATTTCATAATATAAGAATTTGAAGATAGGTGCGGGGTTGACATCATATTTTATTCCTCATATTATTATATACAATATTTATGTCAAAGGTAGTCCGAAAATATGATGTGATTGTAGTGGGCGGGGGACATGCTGGTATTGAAGCGGCGTTAGCTTCATCGCGGATCGGATGCTTTACCTTACTCGTAACGATGAATATCGATACAATCGGTCTAATGTCGTGTAATCCGGCAATTGGTGGAATCGGCAAAGGGCAGCTGGTTAAAGAACTAGACGCATTGGGTGGAGAAATGGGCAAAAACACTGATAAGAGCGCAATACAATACCGTCAGCTCAATACAAAAAAAGGTCAAGCAGTCCATTCTTCACGCGCTCAGACCGACCGTTTATTATATAAGAATTACATGAGAGAAACTCTGGAACAGGAAGATAACCTGCACCTATGCACTGGAATAGTTACCAGAATATTGATTAAAGGGAAAACTGCAATCGGTGTTGAAACTGCAATCGGTGAAAAAATTTTTGGTAAAACTATCATTCTTGCACCAGGAACTTTTTTATCGGGATTAATCCATATCGGTCTCGTGCATTTTCCAGCAGGTAGATTAGGGGAGAATCCAGCTAATGAACTTTCTCAAAATTTAAAAGATTTAGGATTTACGATGGGAAGATTTAAAACCGGGACACCGGCTCGTCTTGACGGCAGAACGATTAGCTTTACTAAATTAGAACCACAGCACGGCGATGAACCACCAATACCATTTTCATATTGGACTGAAACGAAGATTAAAAATTATCGACCTTGTTTTATAACTTATTCAAATAAGAAAACACATCAGATTATCAAATCAAGCTTGGACCGCTCTCCATTGTATACCGGTGTCATCAAAGGTACCGGTGTTCGTTATTGTCCTTCAATCGAGGACAAGGTTGTAAAATTTCCAGACCGTGAACGACACCAGATATTTATTGAACCAGAAGGTTTAAATACGGTTGAATATTATCCTAATGGTGTTTCAACTAGTTTGCCATTAGATATTCAAATAAAAATGCTGAGGAGCATAAAAGGGTTAGAACATGTTGAAATCTTCCGACCGGGTTATGCGATAGAACACGATTATTCTGATCCGACCCAACTGAAACCGACCCTTGAGACAAGATTATATGACAACCTTTATTTTGCCGGGCAGATTAATGCAACAACTGGTTATGAAGAAGCGGCTGCTCAAGGTCTGATTGCTGGAATCAATGCGGCATTAAAAGTAAAAGAAAAACCGGAATTTATTTTAACTCGTTCGGATGCCTATATCGGGGTGCTGATTGATGATTTGATTACCAAAGGAACAAATGAGCCGTATCGAATGTTTACTTCAAGAGTTGAATATCGTCTTTTATTAAGAGAAGATAATGCTGATTTAAGATTGACTCCAAAGGGTTATGAATTAGGATTAATACCGAATAAATATTATAAGAAGGTTGTGCAGAAGCAAAAGAAAATTAACGAGACATTAGATTGGCTAAAGCGAACCCGAATCACACCAACCGCAAAAGTCAATTCAAAACTTAAAGAATTAAACATGGCATCGCTTACTCATTCGATTACTTTGGAAGAATTATTACGACGACCGGAAATAAATTATTCCCTTATTAAAGAATTTGTTCCGCTAGTAAAAAATCCTTTAGAAAAAACTGCAATCAGCTCAAATGATTCGTTGCTTTGGAATATTGAGATAGAAGTAAAATACAAAGGATATATCGATAGAGCGCTAAATGATATTGAAAAATTTAATGAAATAGAAAATATAAAAATTCCGAGCAAACTTGATTTCCGAACGGTGCAAGGATTGTCTAATGAAATTAAAGAGAAGCTAACCAAGCAAAGACCTTTAAATTTAGGACAGGCGCAAAGAATTTCCGGCGTGACACCATCGGCAATATTTGCGCTGATGGTGTACTTGAAAAGAAAGAGAAGTAGTGCGTAGTGTCTTTGCGAGCGATAGCGAAGCAATCTCCGGGGATTGCCGCGCCCGAAGCGGGCTCGCAACGAGATAAGGTTGCGATGCAAAAACAATATTTTGTATATATCATGACTAACCAATGGAAAAATGTCTTATATATTGGCTTAACAAACAATTTAACAAAAAGAGTATATCAACATAAAGAAAAATCAGCATACGGATTTACTAAAACATATCATATAACAAAATTAGTATATTATGAAATGTATGATAGTATCATTGATGCATTAGCAAGAGAAAAACAGATAAAGGCAGGGTCTCGCCAAAAAAAGATTGAATTGGTTAATAGTATTAATAATAAATGGGAAGATTTATATAAAGAAATATGAAAACAAGAGAAAAGTCAAAAGTCAAAAGTCAAAATTATTTAAAAGTAAAAAAGTTTGCACTAAAAGAAGGAGCATCTTTATTCGGAGTTGCAGAATTATCCAAAGTCAAGACCGATGATTTTCTCCTAAGTAAAGAAATACTTACTAAGTTTCCGTATGCAATCAGTCTCGGTGTTTCACTTTCGAAAGCAGTGCTCGAAGATATTCTTGACCATCCGACCCAACTCTACTTCCATCATTACCGGCAAGTGAATTCTTTTTTAGACCAGCTCGCTTTGAAAATTACTCATTTTATAATAAAAGAAGGGTTTTATGCTTTGCCGATTGCGGCATCACAAATTGTCGATTGGCAAAATCAAAAAGCGCACCTTTCACACAAACGGATCGGGGTTGCCGTTGGATTAGGATGGATAGGTCGCAATAACCTGTTAGTCAATTCAAGATGCGGTTCACAATTCCGTCTTGTTACAATCTTAACTGATATGCCCTTAACAACGGATTCGCCGACAAACGATAATTGTGAAGAATGTCGAAAATGTATTGCAGTTTGTTCGGCTCAGGCGATAAAAGAAAAACCTGAAGAATTTTTGCATTTGCAATGCTTTGAAAAACTAAAGGAATTTCAGAAAAAAGGATATGTCGGGCAATATATCTGCGGGGTTTGTGTTAAAGCGTGTAATGGTAATAAATAAATAATTAATACATTACTTAACTACAGAACTAATCGGTATTGATTTTATTCGTGGCCAATTCTATCTGCGAGTAGAAGAAAAACTGAGTAAATTTTTCCTTTAACATCCTGAATTCCAAATTGTTCATTCAATATTCTCTTAACATAGGGGAGGTATCCCCTCCATCAAGCAGGTTTTGGAGGATTTGGGGGTTGGGGATTTTGAAATAGTTTTGAAATTTGGTTCATAAATAGATTTAAAGTTCGGTTGATAATTAGCTATCTAAACAATTATCTAATAAATTCTGTAACTGAAAATCTGACTGGAAATTTAATAGGAATTCTGATAAGAAGTCTAAGACGGGGTGCAACAGATATTCGAGAAGGTATTTTACAAGGATATAAAACAGGTATTTTAGTGGTCAAGTTAAAAACAAGAATAAAAATATCACCGAGATATGGTGTTACAGAGACTCACGAGAAAAATACTCTGTGTACTTTGTGGCTCTGTGTTTCTGCGGTCAATTTTCATACCCTATTTGAAATATTTATCGCGTATATGAAAATTGTGAAATAAGTGAAATTTGAGTATATAAGTATTGCCATGTCTAGCTACTTATAGAAATATTGGATAATCTACTTATCTTAGAAATTTCTTGACAAAACGGATAATTTTTGGTACAATTTATTCATATATTGGAACCCAAAAAGGCACTATTTTTTTCTCTGAATATTTTAGTTGTCGATTGGGAAATTTTATAACTGGTATAATCCATAACGTGTGAAGAAAAACTATGGCAAGTGGGATATCACACCAGCAAATATGGTTTTATTTAGTAACCCAGAATAAAGGAGGTAGGGACTATTCTTGATGAATTCCGTACCTTTAATGGGTCAAATTTTTTAAAATCTTGCCAAATAAAATATTGTGGAGGAAATTATGTTAAAAGTTAGAAGAAGTATTATGAGCGCAATAATAGTACTTAGTATTATGATTCCGATTATCGCGTTTGCTCAAAATCTACCGTGTCGGACTTATGGAACAATTAAATCAGAACGCGCCTATGCTTTAGTTCAGACTAATACGGAAGATATTGGATATATTCTTGCTGGTTACACAACTGATTTTACGACGCCGACTGATACCAATGTTTTAATTGTTAGAATTGATAGCAGTGGTAATCCGATTCGACCGGCCAAGATTTCAATCGGACTTAAAACTGATGAAGCATTTTCAATGGTTAAAACAATGGATGGTGGTTATGTGGTTACGGGCTGGACCAGAAGTTATCACCCCATTATGCATCCCAATCCCAATGATGCAAATATATTTGTCTTGAAATTAAGTAACAACTTAGCTTTGCAATGGGGAAAAGTATATGGTGGATATTTTGATGATAAGGCGTTTTCGATAATTCAAACATCGGACGGTGGTTATGCATTAACTGGTTGGACCGCAAGTTTTGGTCCGTCGCCACAACCAAATGTCATCGTGGTAAAATTATTACCAAATGGCAATGTCCAGTGGGCGAAGGTATATAATCGTAAGCCAGCTCATATTATCGATGAAGGATATGGTATCACCGAAACGCCTTATGGATTGGTAGTCGTGGGCCGAAGCTCAAACCCAATAACACAAATTTTGGATGCGTTTATAATGTGGCTTGACCCTCTCGGTAATCATCTTGGAACTGGTGTATTATCAGGCGATGGCGGTGCTGAGGCATACTCAGTTGTTTATGATAATTTAACACAAACTGTCGGCGTTGCGGGTTGGATTAATATCACTTATCAACCACTGGTAAACACAGATATCTTTGTTGCTAAATTTCCACCAGTTTTTGGTCCACCAATGTGGAGTAATTATTATGGTTGGCCTGAGGGTGATGAAAAGGTTATGGATGACCGTTCCTTAATCGTAACTCATGATGGTCATTATGCGGTTTCAGGCTGGACATATAGCCGAGGCCCTGGAACACCACAACCGGGCAATCCTAATTTTCTGGTTATGAAAATTGATTTGAATGTTGGAGCGGTTATCTGGGCAAGAGTTCATCCCAGTCTTCCTGGAGCAAATTTTGAAGAGGCATATCCGATGATTCAAGTTACCAATGGTAATTATGCGATTGCGGGTTGGACTAATAGTTTTGGGCTTGGTAATAATGACTTTCATTTCTTGACCTTAGACCCAATGGGAAATCGACCAGTATGTGTGATTCCGGAAATTTTACCGTCTATCGCCATCATGTGGAGACCGGATTCAATGATTGTTACAATCGAAGGTTTGGATACAACTTCAATGCCAATCGCGGACACAATGGTTCAATATACTGAAGTCTGTCCGGTTCCGGTTGATACGGTAGATGTCGGACCGACTAACCTATACTTTGATATACCATCGCCGATTGATTCAACCGCCACTGTAGTTCCTTCTTGCTCATTGTATAATTATGGTAATACAACCGTAGATTATACCGTGCAAATGACGATTGGCAGTTTTTATACTGCTACTTATGCTGTTACTAATCATGCGCCAAAAACAAAAATACCAGCAGATTTTCCAAGTTGGATTGATTGGCCAAGAGGAACACATACGGTGACGGTTATTAGTCAACTGAGTACCGACCAAAATAGAAACAATGATACATTGACTGGTTCAATTACAGTCCATGTGCATGACGTCAGTACTACCGCTATTCTTTATCCGGCTGGCTCAGTAGATTCCGTTGCCACATTTACACCTCAAGCACAAGTTAAAAACGATGGTAATGCTTCAGAAAACTTTAATGTCAAGTTTTCGATTTCAGCATCGGGCTCAGGATCAGTAGATTGGTTTGATGATACAACTGTTACGGTAAATGCTGGTGCGACACGGACAATCAATTTTGCCCCATGGACAGTCGGACCATCAGGTGACTATGTAACGAAATGTTCAACCGAACTCACAGGAGATATGGATAACACTAATGATAAACAGACAGGTTCATTTACTGTAGTTGGCGTATTAACCCATAATGTCGGGACTGTTACAATTTATGCACCGACAGGAGAAATCGATTCCACTGCCACAATCACTCCGCAAGCAAAAGTCAAGAACTATGGTTCTAGTTCGGAAACATTTAATGTCAAATTCACGATTACTGGACCAGCAAAAGATGTCTGGTCTGATGATACATCGGTAACACTTAATTCTGATGAAGAACTTACAATTGACTTTGAAGACTGGACAGTTGGGACACGGGGTGACTATGTCGCTAAATGCTCAACTGAACTCAGCACGGATATGTTTGCTGATAATGATAAGAAAGAAGTTTCATTCACAATTCAAGTCGCTCCTCCGTCAACTCCTGGCTGGGCTCAAATCGAATCAATGCCGATTGCTTCTGACCTGCGCGCTGGCAAATATGTCAAAGATGGCGGTGCATTGACTACTGCTAATGATATTATTTATGCATTCCATAGCAATAAGTCGAACAGGTTCTTAAAATACACACCTGGAGCTAAAGGTGCTTGGACTCAGCTTGAAACATTGCCTTATGGTAATAAACCTACCGATCCTACAAAGATTAATAAGAAGAAAGTTGGAAAAGGCGCCGCGCTTTGCTACGATGGTGCTGGTATTATCTACGCAACCAAAGGTAACGGTACTATAGAATTCTGGGCGTACGATTTAGCAGCTGACAGCGACAAATGGACACCAAAAGCATTCGCCCCAGTGCCTAAAGCACTCAAGGGTGGTACCTCGATAGTCTATTACGATGGCAAAGTATATCTATTAGCCGGTGGACAGAAGAAAACCGATACCGCTAACTTCTTTGTTTATGATATCGGAACAGATGCATGGTCTGCAAAAGCTGATTTAGAGCTTGGACCTAACACTAAGGTATGGAAAGATGGTAGTTGTCTTACCATAAATGAAGGCACAATCTATGCTCTCAAAGGTGGCGACAAGTTGAATTTCTTCTATGCTTATGATATCAGTAGCAATACTTGGACCGCTTCTGAGTCAATACCAAGAATGGACAGTCTATACGGTAAATGGAAGAAATTAACGGTAAAAGATGGTGGCGCGATGACAAGTGGTGAAGGCTCAATCTATGCTCTTAAAGGTGGTGGCAATAATGTATTCTGGAAATACGGCGGCGGTGCATGGTCACGACAGGAATCCATTCCAAGACTGCATAAGAAATCAGTACCGAAGACCGGAGCAGCACTAACTTATGCTGATGGGAGATTGTACTTGTTAAAGGGTAATAATACGCGTGAATACTGGCAATATACTCCTTCTACCGAAAAAGTCACTAAAGTAACGCCAATTATTGTTAACACTTTGATGTCCGACCAGACATTTGCGGGAAATAAGCCGATCATTGATGTTATACCTAACCCATTCACGAATCTGACGACAATCCATTATACAGTACCAGTCACAGGTCGTACTTCACTCAAGCTTTATAACGTAGCCGGGATACTTATCGAAATCATCGCTGACGAATATCTCAATGCTGGAACATACACAACCACTCTATCGGCAAAGAATCTTGCCCAAGGTATTTACTTCGTGAGATACGAAAACATGACAAATCGCACCGAAGTCAAACTAATTATTCAATAAATACAAAAATTAAAGAAGAGGGTGGGATAAAATCCCACCCTCTTTATTCTAACTGTAAGATAATTGCATAATATTTTAATAAAATTAACCCAAGACAATAAAATATATATAGATATATAGAATGAATAGAGAAATACATTTTTCTTGACATCGGAAATTTTTTTTATATAATATATCAAGGCTAAAAGTGAGCGATTAGTTGGTTGTCGTTTGTTCACCAACAATTGAATTCCAATTTCTAAGTAGCAACTTTTAATCTTAAATTTTTAAAGATGTAAAATGAGAGGGATGCGATAATTTAGAAATTGGCACATTTGTGAATGGCTGTGGCAATATCTAAATAAGTTAAAATATTTAGAAACTATAATAATTATGGATAGTTTAATTAATAATATGGGTTTTTGGTCGTTTGGCTTAGAATTAATTGACCGTTTTCGTTTTAAGTCTAACGCAAAGGTCTTTTTATTTAGCTTTTCTACATTAAACTTAATACAAAACCTTAATAAGAAAATCCAAAATACTCACAAGTTGCAAAATAAAGTCTACAATTGGTCAGACATTTTTTTTGTCTCACCCAATAAGATAAAAAAACAAATAAAGGGAGGCATCAATGCCTAAAAATATAAAAAGTACTATCGTTTTTCTATCAATATTACTAATAACATTCGCGTTTGCACAAACAAAAAGTGAACTAAAAAAACAAACCGAGAATTCATTAGGAACAACACACATATTTACACCGATGACAATAAAAACAATATCAATTAGTGATACAAGTGCCAATGAGGGCAATAGTGGAACGAAATCATTTGGTTTTCAAGTGACACTTTCCGGTGCCAGCAGTGATACTGTGAAAGTAAATTATACTACTGTGGATAATACAGCAACAATATCAGACAATGATTACACCACGACCAGCGGTCAATTAGTCTTTAATCCTGGACAAACCTCAAAGCGGGTTGCTGTTTCGGTGATTGGTGATTATCAGTATGAACCTGATGAAACCTTTAAAGTTGTCTTGACTAATCCAGTCAATGCAAGGTTTAATGATAGTTTGGGTTTAGGTACAATTAAAAATGATGATAGTCGACCGACAATTTCATACAGTGATACGACTGGTTTTGAAGGTAATAGCGGGACAAAGTCGTTTGGTTTTTATCTCAGACTTTCTAATCCGAGTTATCAGACGATAACAGTACAGTACTATACCTCGAATGGGTCGGCGACTACCGCTGATAATGACTATATTGCAATCGCAACAACGACATTGAGTTTTGCCCCTGGTGATACAATAAAGCGGATTGGTGTTACGGTTAATGGTGATACGAAATATGAGCCGAATGAAACCTTTAATTTGAATTTTACTAATCTTAATAATGCGACATTTGATAATACAGATTGTGAATATAGTACAGGTACAATTCTTAATGATGATAGTATACCTTCAATATCAATAAGTGATTCTACTGGTTATGAGGGTAATAGCGGGACAAAGTCATTTGGTTTTTACGTGACGTTATCTAATCCCAGTTACCAGACGATAACAGTTAAGTATTCGACTTCGAATGGAACTGCAACTACTGCGGACAATGATTATACCGCAGTCGCTCTTACGACACTGACCTTTAATCCAGGTGAAACTGCAAAGCGGGTCGGTGTTTTAGTAGTTGGTGATACTAAGGTTGAACCTGATGAAGACTTCTATGTTAATTTGACCACTCTGACTAATGCGACATATAGTGATAATCAGGGCAGGGGCTTAATACTTAACGACGATGCTCCACCGGTGACAATATCAATCAGTGACACGACTGGTTATGAAGGTAATAGTGGGACAACGTCATTTGGTTTTTATGTTACGCTTTCCGGTGCGAGCAGTGACACTGTGAAGGTCAATTATACTACTATAGATAATACAGCAACCACAGCGGACGATGATTATACTGCGACCACTGGTCAACTAATCTTTAATCCCGGGCAGACGTCAAAACGTATTGGTGTTTCGGTAATTGGTGATTATAAATATGAACTTGATGAAGTTTTTAAAGTCGTTTTGACTAATCCGGTCAATGCAACATTTACAGATAGTCTGGGTCTGGGTACAATTCTTAATGATGACTGTTATCCATTAATAGCAATCAGTGATACGACTGGTTATGAAGGTAATAGCGGGACAAAGTCATTTGGTTTTTATGTGACCCTTTTAAATCCCAGTTACCAGACAGTAACGGTTCAGTATGCAACTTCGAATGGAACCGCGACTACTGCGGATAATGATTACATCGCAGTCGGTCTTACGACATTAACCTTCAATCCTGGCGAGACATCAAAGAGAGTAGGAGTAACTGTTAACGGTG
>Ga0315279_10003876_pt1 | contig 20462 bp, 21 predicted proteins | sample YL17G06_20_MG_FD_203694 | JGI IMG/M metagenome (GOLD analysis project Ga0315279, IMG submission 203694) | Sediment microbial communities from Yellowstone Lake, YNP, Wyoming, USA - YL17G06_20 | ecosystem: Environmental > Aquatic > Freshwater > Lake > Sediment | place: USA: Wyoming | collected... | reverse complement strand
ATACTCGATCAATTGAAAGGAAAAAGAGTCGTCGATATGATCTGCTGCAGCTGAATGCTTACTTATAATATTCGTTATCTTATCCACTACGGAAGACACCTCATCCCCGATAGATCCACTACTGATGTCCTGAAGCATCTTTCTCGCAATGAGAAGCGCTGAAATCTCTTCAGAAGAGAGGTAGACCATGGGTAGGGAGAACGTATTATCATCGTAATAGTATCCCTTTTGGCTTGAATCGTAATCGAGCGGGCAAAGGAGTCTGTCCCTCATGAAATCGATGTCTCTCTGTGCTGTTTTGGTAGAGATTTCGAACGCCCCTGCAAGGGAGGTGGCATTGGGATACTTCTTCGTTCTGACCTGATTGTCAAACCAAACAAACCGTTCATAAATATTCTTGATACCCATGAGTTAATCTCCTAAAATGTTGACAGAAAACCTCATTCTTAATAAAAATCTACTCATTTATGAGCATCGAGTCAATAGAATTTGAAAGGAGATAAAAATGGAAAATGTTCTTAGTTTATTAGAGGGGATTGGTAGAGGACAGATGAACCGTATTGTTATGGGGAAGTTGGGGATGGATATCGATCTCTTACAGGGAATCGAGGAATTGGTTAAACGTGAAGGGGTTCGAACCGGAGTGATCCTATCCGGCATTGGAGCCCTGAAAAAGGCAACCTTTCGAAACCTCAAAGTTATGCCTCCAGATTTCAAGATAGAAAAACATCATCGCCTCTATCTCGAATTGGAGCAACCCATGGAGATCGTCTCCCTGACCGGATGGATGGCAACGAGAGAGGATGGTGAGGTAGAAGTGCATGCCCATTTCTCGGCTTCCACGGTCGTGGAGGATAACGTCGTCACATTGGGAGGGCATCTTATCTCCGGAATCATCACCTCTTTAAAAGTCGTGGTCGTGATCGGTGTGATTGAAGAGAGCAATATCAAGGCAGGATTGGATCCCCGGATCAACCAGACCGATGTGAGGCTTCCTCATCTCTGAGGAAGAAGTATGTGGGGGGGGAAGTCACTTTTTCGATGGTTCTGGGACAATCTTCTGATAGCCTGCAGGGGAAAGAAAAATCTCTTCCTTCAATTCCTTCTTTTCCATTTTTTTGACTTCTACCCGATCGATACCCCCCAACCCATAGGTCATCGTATAGTCTTTAATTAAAATGGGAAAACCATAAGGCTTTAGTTTTTCATAAATCTCTCGGCCTTCTTTCATCTCGAGCCGAAAATCTTTTGAAAACCCCTGAGCCACCAGATCCATTACCTTTTCAATCTCTTTTGTTTCTTCATTGCGAGTCACCCAATTCTCCTCGATCAATTCATTATCTGCCAATATCTCGATTTGCTCTGTCTGAAAACCATTGATGACAGCCGTTCGGCCGGTCCTTCTCACGGCCATCTTCCTTTCCTTAGGCTTCACCCCTGGGGATTGTTCCTTCAGCCGTCTTGCAACCTCTCTTTCCCATTTGGAGAGTTTGACTTCAATATAACTCTTGGATCGGTGGTCGATCATCACCAATCTGTCCTCTTTGAAGTTCAGGATTGTAGTTAGACCCCCGTCGGGATGGTCTGTTCGAAACCGGTAGTCCGAAATGTAAAATAGCACTTTTGAAGGGCTTCCCTCCCTGTCCCTCACCACCTGTTCAACCACCACCCCTGCCAGGCATTCTTGAGACGTTAAAATACAGAGGAAGGCCACCAATGATCCCATAAGAAACAAATTCTTTCTTTTCATCGTGCTCTCCTTGACCCCTTGAACCATGTGAGGTTCAGGGTCTTGCCCTGCATCCTGGGTGACGCAGAGCTCCTTCTTCAATCAAAAGAGTATAGCAAGTTAAGTTACCTTAGAAAAGTCATTAAAAGAGCCACCATCAAAATTGAAACGGCTGGCATCCAAACAAAACGATAAACCCCTTTCAGATCGGCCCGAAAATAATCCTTCGTTAGGATTAGACAGAGATGAAAAGGGGAGAGTAAATCTCCACTGATCCCGCTGGCGAAGGCCAATACCATATAATTGAGGAAATGAGGATCGTTTTGGAACAAGGGAATAAGAACGGGGAAACTGATCGCTATCGGTGCAATGGTCACCCCGGTGATGAGCCCGACTAAGAAAGGAACCCAAATTGCGATCAGCCATAACGGAACCTCGGATGATAACAAGACAGTTGAAACCGAATGGACAGCCCCGGATGATTCCAACACCTTCTTGAATCCCATCACAATAGCCACAGTTAACAGAAGTTCTACGTTGAGACTCTCCTTCAATCCCTTTAGAACCACCGACCAACTAATTCTGTAAAAAATGATCATTCCCAAAACAACCAAACCAAATGCAAAGGCCAATTCCACTTGAAACCCGACGACTAAAATGAGGCCGAAGAGGAGGGGGCATAGATTATAAAATAATCTTAAGGCGGATGTGGTGTTCGATAAACTCTTAATCCTCGTTGGTTTTGAAACACCCCAAAACCCAAAAAAGATGCCACTGACAACGGCCGTAAGCGTGAGCGGAAGGTTAATCCATCCCAGGTTTCTCACCGGAATCTTGATTAAGGTGGCGGCTAAAATGAGAGAAGGATAAGTAGGAAGAGTATATTGCCAAACGTGGCGAAACCAGTAGTTGATAAAAGTCCTCCGTTCAGGTGAAAGTTTTAATTCATCGGATCCTTCCACAACCATCGGCGCCGAGATCAATGCACCTCCAATGATAGGCATTAAACCGATCATGGATGGAAGCAAGGCAATCACGACACGAATATCTTTGAAGACATGTCCAAACCCCTCCATGATTGCATTCATTCGACCGGTCTCTTTTAATAGATTGCTGAAGAAGAGGATAGCAACAAAAGCGCCGAGTAGAAGGAGGGTTTTGCTATCAATCACTGAGGTAAAAAGATCTTTCACGATAGTATGAAGTGGCAGATGAAAGAGAAGACCCAAGAGGAAGGTACCTGCCAAGAGGCTAATCCAAAGTTTCACTTTCCTGAAGGTCAGGATGAGAATGATGAAAAATACGATGCCGATCTTTAATAATTCAACCAATGGCCTTTTCCTCTAAAGACGCTAAGCGCATATAAGGGTATAGGGTAAAGTGTAAAATCTTTCACGCTATGCGCTCTGCGCTTCGCGCTATGCTTTTATAATTCCTCTTCCAATTCCTCCAATTTTTTTCTCACCTCCTCTAACTGCTTCAACCACTTGGGGTCGTAAACATCCCCTCCTTTCTTTTTCTCCCTTTTCAATTTTCGACGAAGTTTCTTATAAGTTCGATCTAAATGTCTGAACAGAACAGTGAAAGATTCTTCAGGAGGTAATCCCTCTTCCCCTCTTTCTTCGGACATGACCTTTTCTTCGCCATCGAAGAGAAATCTTTTCTCTCTCCATTGGGGCACAGTCGCTTTAAAATGATATCGTTCGCGGATGAGTTGACTCAGTTCCAATGAAATCTTTTCTTCTCCGTGATTGACGAAAACCTCAAGCTTGGGATTGTTGATGTGGGAAAGCCAATTGAGCAACCCTTTCTGGTCAGCGTGGGCAGAGAATCCTCCCAAGGTATGGATATGAGCTTTGACAGCAATCTCCTCCCCAAAAAGCCTGACGGTCTTCGCTCCATCAACAATCCTCCTTCCAATGGTTCCTTCTGCCTGGTAACCAATGATGACAATGTGGGATTCTTGTCGCCAGAGGTGGTGCTTCAAATGGTGTTTGATCCTTCCAGCGTCACACATTCCGCTGGCGGAAATAATAATCCCAGGTCTCGAATCTTCATTGATGGCCTTTGATTCTTCGGTGGTCCGGGTGTAAATGATGCCTGGAATTTCTAATGGGTTTTCCCCTCCCGATAGAAGGTCTTTGGTCTCTTTGTCAAAACAATCTGAATTCCTCTTAAAGATCTCCGTAGCGGATATCGCCAGTGGACTATCAATATAGATGGGGATTGGGGGGATGTCTCCTTTTTTGATAAATTGGCCAAGGGTGTAAATAATATCCTGAGTTCGCTCAACAGCAAAGGCAGGAATGACTACCTTTGCCTGATGAGCAATGGCTTCCTGAATGATCTTCAACAACTCCTGAGTGGTCTCCTCCCTTGTTTTATGAAGCCGATCCCCATAGGTCGATTCCAACCAGAGTACATCTCCTTCTTGAACCCAAGAAGGGTCTTTGATGATAGGTTGATCCGAATTGCCTAAATCTCCCGAAAAGATTATTTTTTTCTCCTGCCCTCCCTCTTCGACCCAGATTTCAATGATGGCCGATCCCAAAATGTGCCCGGCATCTTGAAAACGCACCTTCACCCCATCCGACAACTGAATGATTTCGTCGTAATTCACAGCCTGGAAGTATCGAAGACATTTTTCTGCATCCTTCATGGTGTAAAGTGGAACGGCTTCTCCTTTTCCAGCCCTTTTATCCTTGCGATTCTGCCACTCTGCCTCCATCTCTTGAATATGCCCACTATCCTGGAGCATCACATCGCATAGATCGAGGGTTGCCTTTGTACAGATCACTTTCCCTTGAAATCCTTCTTTAAACAATTTCGGAATGAGACCGCTGTGGTCAATGTGGGCATGGGTGAGTAAAATAAAAGAGAGGTTTTTAGCCTGGTAGGATGACAGGTTCCAGTTTCTCTCTTCGAGTTCCTTCCCCCCTTGAAACATCCCACAATCGACCAGCCATTTTAATGAACCCTTCTCCAAAAGAGTTGCCGAACCGGTAACGGTTCGAACGCCTCCTAAAAATTCTACTTTCATCGGGGTACTTTCTCCCTAAGCCTCAATAAAGCAGTTTGGAGTAACTTAATACAAACGTATTAATTTATTTTACCCCCCCACCCTCCCCTCCCCTCTCCGAGCCAGAAGCTCTTCTGAGCCGGAGGCCTCAAGGGGGGAGGGTTAGGGAGGGGGTGATGTCACTTTATTTATTGCGTTTGTATTAGTTCGGTGTTCGGAGCAAAAACACTAACTAAAAACTCCGAATTCCTAACGCCGAACTCCGAACTTTTTGATAGGAGCATTGACTTTGGGCTTCCTTTTTCCTAATATAAAATTCTTAATTTATCAACAAAATTAATCTCCGAGTCACGATCTACAAGTCACGAATCACGATAATAGGAGGAACCATGACGGATAAACAGTATGTCATTAATGAAATTACCATACAGGATTCTTGGAGGATGTTTCGAATCATGGCGGAATTTGTGGACGGATTCGAAGCCCTCGCCAAGTATCATCCAGCTGTGAGCATTTTCGGCTCTACGCGGGTTAAACCCGGGGACGAGATCTATCAGAAAGCAGAGCAAATCGGCAAACTCTTAGCTGAAAATGGCTTTGCGGTAATCACGGGAGGAGGGCCGGGTGTCATGGAGGCTGCCAACAAGGGCGCCTTTTCTGCGGGAGGGAAATCAATTGGTTTAAATATTGAACTTCCACTCGAACAAAAACCCAACCCCTATACCAATATCACTCTGAATTTCCGTTACTTCTTTGTTCGGAAGGTGATGTTTGTCAAATATGCGGTGGCCTATATCATTCTCCCCGGTGGATTTGGAACGATGGATGAACTGCTTGAATCGATTACGCTCATTCAGACCCAAAAGATTAAACCCTTTCCGGTGATATTGGTTGGATCAAATTATTGGAAAGGTTTTTTAGACTGGATTAAAGAAGTGGTTTTAAAGGAAGGAAAGATCTCTTCAGCCGAGTTGGATATTCTTCAATTGATCGATAAACCAGAGGAGATCGTCAAAGCCATTAAAAAAACGGTTATCCTCTAATAGTTCGGAGTCGGGAGAGATCCTTCGCTTTGCTCAGGATGACACTCCGAACACTGAACTAATCCTCCGAGCTTCATTTAAAGTTTTTAAGTCAAAAGATTAACTACGGAAGTGATGAACCCCATCGACCACATAGTAGGTGAGGAGCGTGGTCAATTCAATCAATTTCCTCTCCTCATCTTCAAGAAGGTACCCCAAGGATTCATTTCTGCAGATGGCTTCCCATTGTCGAAGCCTTTTTCGAACCGTGTGTTTATTGGACCCTGAGATCCAGAGAGAGACCCGTCCGGTGAGCGGCCTCGCATATTTTCGAATCAACTTCCATCCCGGGAGGAGATTTCGCCATCCATTTTCCGGTTTAATGAAGAGTTCATTCATATCGGTGAGATATTCCTGGAGTTCCTGATCCAGGATTTCTCCATCTAATCCCCACCACTCCGATACGGTCTCTTCAATCGCCGTATACATTCCTTCATTTTTCTCGTCCAAATTCAAAGGTTCTTTTCCGGCCATCTCCTCCATTAAACGGTCCACATAGGACAATTTCTCCAAGGCGGTAGGCCAGTTTCGATATTTTACTCCCCAATGGGACCGAGGGTCGAGCCAGATGGCAAAGGTCTCTGCCCAATCCTCATCCGGGTGTTTTTGAGCGTAGTGAGGATCCCCTAAATAGTGGAGGTGTCTGACATAACTCTTTGACCAGGGGTTCACCCGGTATAGATATCCATCCCGATACTTCTTGTGAAAATCCCCAAAGGTTTCTTTCCAATCTTTTCGTTGCCAAAGTTTATAGGCATAATTCACCGCATGACCTGTTTCATGACGCAGGGTCTTTATCATCTCCTCATTGGGCGGTGTATCTCCTTCAAGGTCTTTTAATTCAGGCATGGCTAAATAGAAAGGAATGCTGATCGAAATCTTCTTATTCACACATCCCCACTCATTCCCAAAATAGAAATCAGGCCACAAGAGAATTCGATGTCCCCTTAACTCCTTCTTCAATCTTTTGAAAGAAGGAGCCAGACTTTCATTGGCATCCAACTCCAGGTCGCAAATCTTGGTCGCCAAAAATTTCTGATAACTGATCTCGTCCATATTCATCAGCCTCTGAAATTTAATCCTAATGTTGAACTGGTCTTTAATGTCGGCTTGCTAAAGGAGGGGAAAAGTTTTTTTATATCTTTATACAAGCTACGAGAGCTTTAATATATTCAACATTAGATCCACCTTAAATATAATACCCCCTTCTCAAGAGGTCAAAAGAATTTTTTTCACAAGCAAAATTTAAATGATTCCAAATGGTTATATACCCTATGTCCCAGCCATCTGCTCAATTCTGATTTCTTTAAAGGGTAAAATAACCCTTTCAATTCACTCCGTCGCTAAAGCTCTGGAGCGTCGGCGACCTCTTTAAAAAGAGGGCCCTTTGACCCTTAAATCCGCCTGTTAAAATAGAATTTTTTATTGTAATATTCAAATGAAGGAGCGGTATAGGTTTATGGATGTTTATATTTCAGGAGTGGGCATGACAAAATTCGGGAGATCGAAAGATCCTCTCGAGAAGATGATGGCTGAGGCTGCTTCCTCAGCCTTAAAAGAAGCTCAATTGGAGAAGGTCGATGCGATTTATATGGGTGTCATGAATGTTGAGGAATTTGTCGGGGATTCAAATTTTGCTACCCTCTTAGCCGACACTCTCGGGCTGACCGGTATTCCCTCCACTCGAGTCGAAACCGCCTCCTCTTCGGGTGCAGGTGCCTTTGAGACGGCATTCTACGCTGTGGCCTCTGGCCATATGAAACACGTCCTCGTCCTCGCCGGTGAAAAGATGACTCACCTCCCCACGGCCAAAACCACCCGGATTCTTTCCGAAGCGATCGATCGTTCTGAGCGAAGGTATGGAGCGACCATGCCTGCTCTCGCTGCTATGATTGCACAAAAATATGCCCGAGAATTTAATCTTTCACTCCTAAAACTCGAGGACATTCTTGCCCAGGTAGCCATCAAAAACCACTCCAATGGTTATTTCAATGTCTATGCCCAATTCAGAAAAATTATTACCAAAGAAGATTATCTGAAGAGCCAGATGGTGGCTTATCCACTCCGTCTCTATGATTGTGCGCCGATCACAGACGGAGCCTCAGCTATCATCCTTACTTCTCAATCCACCCCCATCAAGGTCTCTGGTATCGGTCATGCCACGGATACTGCTGCGGTAAGACATCGAGCGTCGTTCACCTCTTTTAACTCTACCAAGGAAGCTGCTTTGAAGGCTTACACAATGGCTCAACTCAATCCTTCTGATGTCCAATTTGCAGAAGTCCACGATGCCTTCACACTCTTTGAAATCATTGGAACAGAAGATTTAGGGTTTTTCCCGCCTGGAGAGGGATGGAAGGCTTTAGAAAAAGGGATCTCTCATCTTCGAGGAAAACTCCCAATCAATCCATCTGGAGGTTTGAAGGCAAGAGGACATCCTGTTGGCGCTTCTGGTCTTGCTCAATTGGTGGAGATCGTCTATCAACTCAGAGGAGAAGCCGGAAGAGAAAGACAGTTAGAAAGGGCAGAGATTGGATTGGCCCAAAGCACCGGTGGTTTGGGAAATAATAATCTGGTCACCATTCTGGAACGGAACGATCGAAAACGAATCATGACAGAAGGCTGGAGCCCTGATTATCATCCGTCCATTAGTGTTTTGAAGAAGAGTTACGTTTCTCCGCCCTCAGAGGGAATTGGGATTCTCGAAACCTTCACCACCCTCTATGCCACTCCAGAAGGATTTCTTTCACCCCTCACTCTTGGTTTTGTCAAAACCGAGGGAGGTGAAATAGTGATGGCCTGTAACCCGGATTACCGCTCCCCTAAAGAACTGAAGATGGGGAAAAAAGTCTATTTGAAAACACGGGAAGGGCTTTATGTCTTTGAAAAACTCACCCTCTGGAACCGTTTGAAGCATTGGTTCAAAAAACAGCCTAAAAATAACTAGAAAAATAACTCCTACTTAGCCGGATGTTTAATGATGATCTCAATTGTGCCAGCTTTTTCCATTACTATAGGAACATAAACGAAAGTCGAGCAATCATCCTTAAACGTTTCGAATTGAAGCTCTCTTCTCCCGGCAGTGACGCTTTTGATATTGTTCTGTCTCATACGCAAGCAAAGAGCGAATTCCATAGGAAGGTCCCACCCAAAATATCGCACCCGTGCCATCGTGGTTTCTTGATCGACCATCTCACGCTGCGGAAGATTGAAGTTTTTCCTCTCATTCCAGATTCTGATTCGTGAGGCACGGCGTTCACTCACATTGTTGCCTAAAGGTCTAATCGAAATGCGGAAATCGCCATGCAAGATATTGACAGGGTAGCCCCTGTCTTTCTCCCAGGGCAAGCGGGTGCTCCCCATTTTTAAAAGGGCTGAACAGGGCACCAGACCGCTCAAACCGATATCACCAGGCTGCGATAAGGCGTAATGATTGGTTTCCATACCAAAGACTAATGTATGCCATTTTAGGTAAGCGGGCCCACAGGTATAGTTCGTATATTGATCTTCTTCAGGTGTATGGTAGTTATCGTAGAAATCCTGCGTATGAAGTAAGTACACTTTCTCCTTCAAGTATGACCAAGGCATATTCCCTATTTTTGTGTCACCGAAATAATAAGTCGCCAGATCCTCAAGCGTGTGGATTTCGTAAGGCCAGCCTTCCGCTTCTGCGGCCTTCTGCATTTCTCGTGCGACATATTGATGAATCTGTTCGTCCATGGCCCACCTGGTTGTATTGGCGGGGATGATGACTTCCATATCCCCTCGATCATATTTTGAGCCTGCTGATTTGCCGAGGCTGTGAAAATCCATCATCATATCGGGCGGGAATTCCTTGAAGAGTCCTCCCAACACGAGGCGCTCCGTCTTTGTAAGACTCGTCATCGAAGATCGAAATTCATTCGAAACAAATCCTTCTGGATTCACTACGGGAACAACGATAACGAGTTGTGTCTCTCTTATTTCCTCTGCATCGCTACTGCACAAGTAACGAATGATCTCAGGTCCCACCGCTCGGGTTCCGAATTCCTGACCGTGCCTCCCCAATGTAATCACAGCAATCTGTTTATCATCATTTGGTAGGCCCTCATTCGTTATAAAGATAGCAGGGATATCCCAATGATCGGGAAACTTACCAATGACTTCTTTTCGAGCTATGCCCTTATTTTTGGCCACCCAATCATCCAACCACTGATAGATTTCTTTCAGCCCTTCTTCCCCCATCGGGATATGATTAAATATTGCCATGCTTAACCTCCTTAGTTCTTAGTTTTCCTCACCACCATTTCCTTCTCGTTCTCCACTTTGATGGCCTCTACCGGACAGCATTCTTCACATGTCTTACAACCTGTGCATTTCTCCTGATCCACGATCACAGCCATTTTCATTATCTCCTTATGGGTAATCTTTGGTTAAATTTAATCTTAGAGTCAACTTGAAAAATCTTTTCCTGAAAGGTGATCAAGACGTTCTGAAATCTTTTTTTCTTTTTTATACTCTCCAATGATCCCATTGGCACAAAAAATTCCCCCAAAAAACAGGATTACCCCGGCAATCAAAAAGAGCCACATAAAAACTCCAACTCCCGTCAGACAGATAGCGAGCAAGGAAACAATGTACCCGAGGATGGGATATAAAATTCCATATCTCTTGGGTTGTTTCTGGACTGGCTCCCAGTTAAAATCAATCACTTCCTGTTTATAGTGTTTCTGTATCTCTTCTAATATTTTCGATTCCACCCCGTGGCTCCCTGAATTAAAAATTCGCATTCTAAAGGTTCGAAAGCATTTCTGACCGGGGAACTAATGCTATTCCATTTCAAAGAGCTAAAGTGTTACCCATTTTTTATTTTAGATTCTCTATGGCAACCCAGATGGGTTCCGCAGGACCATGGTCTTCGTGCCAAACATAAAATATCTTATTACCGACGATTTGAAATTGAGGATCATATTTCCCGAAAGGTGACCTCGTCCGTTTTTCAGTCCTCCATTCTGTTCCATCTCTATTGGTGACAGCGGTCCAAATTTGACGATGTTTGCCGTCGGATTCCTCCCAGACATAATAGATTTTATCGCCGACCACCTGCAATTGTGGTGTGTATTTATCGAAAGATGTGTTGGTCCTTTGAATTGCTTTCCACCCTGTCCCATCAAGATTCATGCCGGTAGTCCACATTTGGTATCTGGCCTTTCGAAAATCTGGTCCGTCGGCTTCGTGCCATGTGTAATAAATTTTATCTCCACTTACTTGAAATTGAGGATTGTGCTTATCATATGGGCTACTCGTTCTTTTAGTCGCTTGCCAACCCGTCCCATCTTGATTCATCACGGCCGTCCAAATCTGGAAATGGGATCCATCGGATTCTCTCCAGACGAAGTACATCTTTTTACCAATCACCTGAAGTTGAGGTTCAAATTTATCATAGGGGCTTGAAGTTTGTTTCGTGGCATTCCAGCCCGTTCCGTCAATATTCATCTCTGCCGTCCAGATTTGCCGATGTTTTCCATCGATTTCATTCCAAGTGTAGTAAATTTTGTTTCCAACCACCTGAAGCTGGGGAAATTGCTTATCAAAGGGAGTATTCGTCCTCTGAACCTCTTTCCATTCTGTTCCATCGATGTTCATCTCCATCGTCCAGATCTGGCGATTTTTTGTGGCATCAGGTTGCTGACGGATATAATAGATTTTGTTTCCAACCACCTGTAGCTGGGGAAAGACTTTATCAAATTGGCCAGAGGTTCTTTTTTCTGCCTTCCATCCTGTCCCATCAGTGTTCATTTCCGCAGTGAAGATCTGTCGGAAAGGACCATCATATTCATGCCAGACATAGTAGATTCTATTCCCGGAGACTTGAAATTGTGGCTGATAGCCGGTGGATGGAGTTCGAATGGGAGCGAAGTCTAAAGCGAGAGAGATTGATAAAGTAAAAAAAGAACAAAGAAATAAAGGAAATACAAAAATAGATAATCTAATGCATAGTCTGAGAAAAGATTTCATTTGAAATGCTCCTCGTCATATCTTCTGATTTAGATAAAATGATCTTACCCAACGCCTCCGAAATCATTCATCAGAATTTGAATCTCAATTTCAATAGCATTTCCAGAAGAAGGCGTTGAGGTGAATGGCGCCCCAACGCCCTACTATGTTGTTTTATAAATGGGGACACATCCAATTTTTTAATACTTACGTAATATCAAAGGGTTACTATATATAGGATGTGTCCCTATTTTTATGATAGCCTACCCAGAACAGCAACTCCCCGGAGTGCCGCACGAATTAGGTGCCCCGCAACAGCCTCCGGAACTGGGTTCAGAAGATCTTCGCGAAGAGCTGTTGGATGTATTATGGGCAGACAACAGCTTCGTCAAATCCTCGCTCCCGCATTGTTTGCATCGGAGTTTCTCCTTCCTTCCTATAATTAGAAATTCATTCTCTTGACCACATTTCTCACAGCGATACTCATAAATCGGCATGATCTTCTCCTTCACGTTTGCAGACTCCAACACCCTGCCTGCCTATGCAGTAATCTTTTTGTTCCATTTCAAGATCGTTTTAGTGCCCACAACCGCCCTGATGGGATCGGCAGGAATTGTATACGGAAAGTTCCTGGAGCTTATTTTCACCCAGTAAGACGAGGTTTTCTTTTACGGTCGAGGCCCCGGCTCCGTATACTCTTATCCCTAACGCGTTTAACTTCGTCAATGCCCCAGCACCGATCCCCCCAACAATCATCGCGTCGACGCTCTTTCCATCAATGGCCATGATTGGATTGCATGCACCGTGAACGTGATGTAAGTCCTTATTATTCACCGTCAGAACCTCTTTCCCTTCGGTATCGACAATGATGAATGCCGGTGCCGAGCCAAAATGGTCATAGACCTCGCTCTCAATTCCTTGATTTGTCTGAACTGCAAAACCTACCTTCATAACTTTCTCCTTTCCCGTTGATAGTAACCTCTATTATTAGAGTCTTCTCGCTAATGATAGAATCTGTAATCTTTTCCCTTCAGGCTTCCCCTCTTTTCACAATGCTTCCGTTATATTTCTCCTTCGTTATTGTTTTTGTTGGGCCCCACGGCAACACGTGCCTTGTCCTCTACCAAAGCCCCTGGCATATCCTCTATCTTCTTGCGCTCTGTGGATGTTTCCACTCTTGCAAGAAGGACAGTTTTCCGGTCTACCCGTTCCGTAAGGTAGCTCCCAGGATTGCTGGCAGTCATAACATTTAAACTTTCTCATCGCAGCCATTTCAAACTCACCTCCTTCAATCTTTAATGCTTTGCCCTTGACCAATGCCTCTGCCACCTTTTTGTGTGCAGAATCAATAATCCGTCCAAAGGTTGGACGTGACACCTTCATTTTTTCTGCTGCCTGCTCTTGGTATAAGCCCTCAAGATCAGCAAGCCTGATAGCCTCAAATTCGTCAACATTTAAAATGACTTCTTCCAGCATAGAGAGTGGGATACCTCTTGGTTTGAAGTAGTTGCTCTCAGGCATGGAACCAACTCGCCTGCAATTTCTCGGCCTCGCCATTCGAAGTCCCTCCTTTCATAATTAATTATAAGCATATGCTCATAATTTGTCAAGGGTAAAAATGACGGAATAAAAATATTTTTTCACAGCCATGATCGGCTCATAGGGCTCTGCATCTCCTCGCACGACAAGTTTCATTTCTGAGGATTAAAGATTCCTTTAATGATTAGGAGTTGACCAAAAAAGGCGAGATCTTTTACAAGACCAGGATAAATTTGTATGTGAAGTTAACAGTAACCAAAGAGGCAATAAAAACAAGGCCCTGTGGGGCTCCTCTCAAAAGGCGGGGTTACGAAGAAATGACTTGGGCCATCTGTCCTGCATAAATAACGATATATCGCATGGCGAATCCCCCGATGAGGACAGATGTCGTAATGATTCCAGAGATCCACGGATTATGTTCCCTCAATTCTGTTTGCACAATGTAGTGGGGAATCAATTCATAAACCTCAAAGGCCAAAGGAAGGAGAATCCCCACTCCAACAACGAGGATCCAGAAAAGGAGAGTAAACTCACCCCCCATGATGAGGTGAACAGCCGCCACCGAACTTCTGGGTGAAACGTAGAGGCCCAAAATAAAAAGAAAGACAGCAATCATAGAAAAGACCATGAGCGTAAAATCAATCGAATGGATCATGAACTTATTAGTATTGATGTTCTCCCGGCTCATTCCTCGAAATCCTTTGACGAAACAGCCCACAAAACAAATCGCAGCGGAGCCGGTCATCATCGCTGAGATCAAGAATAACATCGGCAACATCGGATTATTCCAAAAGGGCCTTGCGTTAAGGGCCCCCAAAAGGACCCCCGTGTAGATTCCAACACCAATGGAGATGGGGATCCCAAAACCAGCCACCAACCCTCTCATTTTCGTCAAATTATCCCCTTGAAAACGGCTTAGAAATTTATTGGATTGAATGGCCGGAATGATCTTCAAATAATCAAATCGCTCTGGAAGCCAGAGGTAAAGGTGTGCAACACTGAAGAGGGAGAAAAATAAAAGGAGCCAGGATCCGAGCGACATCACTGAATTGGGTTGAAAGGTGAGAAATAATTTCCAGAAAAGATGCGGTCTCTCAAGATCGTAGATCAGGGCAAGGATTCCGATGATCACTGGAAAGGGAGCGATATAAGCTCCAATTCTCGTAATGGTCTCATATCTCTCTCGCCCAAGGAAATAGGCAGTGGCTGAAATGATGAAAGCCCCTGCGCTCAACCCCGCCCCAAAGAGATCGATGGCCACAATCCAGTTCCAAATCACATGTATCGTTCCTTCCATGATAAACTCCTCACCTGTAAAACAAATATGCAAGGCCTATAGCGAATTGATAGATTCGTCACCGACGAATCTTTTTTAACTTCAGCCTCCGGTAAGTCTTGGGACGAAGTTTGGGTCAACCTTTCCCATTGAGGCATCCCGGTAAAGTGCGGGGGTCTCTTTCGAATAGGCCAATTCAATAGGCTCTTCTATTTTCTGCTGCTCACCCACCAATTGCCAGAGTTTTTCCTGATTCCCAAAAGCCGCTGGTTTCTCTTTTCCTTTACATCCTATTAAAAGGAATAATCCCCCAAGGGCCAAAGCCTCAAATAACCTCTGGATGAATGTCCTTCTCTCCATCGCTCTTCTTCTCCAATCTCCCCTTTTCTTGATTAATGAAAAAATCGAGAATCTCGATCAAACTGATGTAAAACGGATGAGCATGGGCCTTTTCAAAACTTTCCTTAAGGAAGGGAATCCAATCGAGATGATCCTTTATAAACCTCTTGATTTCTTCATCCCCTGCCTCTTGGTAGAGGTAAGATAAAAACTCCAGTTCGATAATAATGTGGTCTGGCATCCCTTTAAAGGGTTCTGCAATCTTTAACCCACAATGTTGGAAGAGGGTCGAGAGGTGAATCGCTGAGTCGCCCATTAAGAAACCCTTTCCTTTTGCGAAGGGGAGAGAACAATGAGGATCGTGAGTCCACGGCTTATAGAAAGATTCCACCAATGAAATCCTCTCATCTCCCGTATCTGAAAAAAGGCGATGATATTCTTCCTTTAAATCCCTTAGAAGGATTTGAGGAGGACTCTGAGTCAAAAAACCTTTCAGAATCCCAATCTCCCCTTCCCATGATTGAACATAACTTTTAAAAAAGGCATGAAGGTGACCTTGGCTTAATTGTTCCATCATTCCCTGATCCGGGGGGCAGAAAAGGGAGGAGAGGATTTGACAAAAAAATGCTTTTCCCTTATCTGACATTGACTTTATCCCCTCTTATAGTAAATTCTCGGTTTGGTATTCAATTCTGCTTTAAATTGTTTCAATTTATTTTTGATAATGTATTGGGAGATTTCACTGTTTGGGTCATCGAGGTCCCCGAACATCCGAACCCCTGTCATACAGGTCGTCATACAGGCTGGTTTCTGACCCTTCTCTACAAATTCGATACAAAATCTACATTTTTCAATATAACCCTCTTTTTTGATAATCCTGACATTATAGGGACAGGCGGCAATGCAATATTTACAGCCAATGCACTTATCCTTATCCACCAGAACCACTCCATCCTTCCTTTTATGCGAGGCTCTTGTGGGACAGACCTTCACACATGGAGGATTATCACAATGCTGGCACTGTACAGGCAAGAATTCACGGGTATAGTTGGGGAAATTCCCATATTCCCGTTCTTCGAGATGATTATAGGCCTCCTTTTCCTCAAGGCTGTTCTGGTTATGACAGGCAACACGACAGGCGTGGCACCCTACACACTTTGTTTCATCGATCACCATTCCATATCGAGCCATGAATCACGACCTCTTAATTCCCATCTTTTATTCTAACTATGGATGTTGGACTATGAACCATGAACTGTAATCTCCGAACTCTTAACTCCGAACTTCTTGGTCCTTGCTCACTTGAACCACAATTTCTGAGGACATGGAATGGCCCACAGTAGGATCAAAATAAGTTGGAAGAAAATCATTATAGGATAACCCTACATCGTAAGCTGTCTTTAAACGTTTGGAGAAGATCCCGTATCCACTCGGGAGCCAGACACAGGAGGGATGAATACCTTCTGTGAGACGGACTCGAATCTTCCCTTCCCCGACAATCGATTTGATCCTGACCCAATCTCCATCCTTTAATCCTAACTGTTCCCCTCTTTTTTTATTCATCCATATTCGGATCATATCATAGCGGTGACTCAGGGCCATGAGGACAGGCTGGTTTGCGGTCATCGCATGAGTGTGGATGGCCTGTTTTCCATGGAGCAACCGGAAGGAATGAGGGTCTTTAGGGTCCGGAGACACGAGAGGTTCTTCCCAACGAGGAATCGGTGGAAATCCAAGTTGCTCCAAAGTCTTGCAATAAATTTCTATTTTTCCAGAAGGTGTCTCTAATTTATTGAACCCCTCCTTCCATTCCTCACCTACAAATAAAATGCCTTTCTCTTTTAACTGTTCCAATGTCACACCCAATGGTTTCAGTCTGAGTTGGTTTGCTTCTCCAATATCAAAATTGAAATATTTCTCTACCCCCAGATGTTTCGCCAATTCAATGATGATTTGGGTTCCCGGTCGGGTATCGTATAGGGGTTTGACGACTGTCTGCTGGAGACTTACCTGGGCCCTTTTCCCAATGTGTTTGGTATCCACAGCTTCATCTCGCTCCAGATAGAAAGATTCAGGCAGGACATAGTGAGCAATCGATGCGGTTTCAGAGAGAACGGTATCGATGGCAACCAGCAGCTCAAGTTTTTTATAACCGGCAATCACTCGTTTGGGGTTTGGATTGGTTCGAAGCGGATTATAATGATAGACGAACCCTGCTTTCAATTGTCCCCGGAGGGCCAGTTCTGGAATGGCATGTGCGATTCCATCTCCATAACTTCCTAATGGATATCTCCCTGGAATACCCGTTCCATCTAACTTCCCCATCTTCGGGAGATCGGGTGCAGGATGTTTGGGTTGAAGTTCTCCCAATTTAGCGGATTGGGCAAAATAAATTCCTCCCTTTTGATTGATATTTCCCAGAAGGCTGTTAGCAATGGCTACTGCTCGGGCGGTCTGAAAGCTATTTAAATATTGAGCTCCGAAGGCCCCATGGTAGCCTCTATGAATGAGGGCTTTAGGTTTCACCTGAGCCATCTCTCGAGTAATCCGAATGATCGCCTTCGCTGGAATCTCACAAACCTTTTCTGCCCATTCCGGAGGATAATTGACGATTTCATCTCCCAACTGCTTAAAGCCAATGGTCTTTTCCTCGACAAATTTTTTATCGTATAAATCTTCTTTTACCATCACATGGATCATCGCAAGAAGGAAGGCCAAATCGGTTCCAGGTTTGACGGGAAACCATTCATCAGCGAGGATGGCGGTTTCGCTGTGTCTCGGATCGACCACAACCAGCTTTGCCCCCTTTTCCTTTGCCCTAACAATGCTTTTCACCTGACCGAGATCAATCCCTCCTGCAGGATTGCGGCCAATGATCATGATGTATTGGGCGTTAGAGAGGTCATTGCAGGGAAGTTCTCCTACGGTTGCCACCCAGCCCGCATTTCTTGGGGTATAGCAGGTTGATCCATGGGTGAAATAGTGTGGGCTCCCCAGGGCATGCATGAACCTCAAGGCATAGAGATGATTGGGTTGGGGATAGTTAACCCAGAAGATGCTCTTAGGACCTTTATCCATAAGGATAAGATTGATCCTCTGTTGAATCTCTTTATAGGCCTGCTCCCATGAAATGGGTTCAAAATTATTTCCAACTCTTTTTAAAGGACTTTTAATGCGATCCGGATTATATAAATCGTGAAGATACCCATGCCCTTTTGGGCAAACCACACCAAGATTGCCATTCGCCTCAGGATTCCCCTCAATCTTCCAGAGCCGTCCATTTTTCACATAGGCAAATATGCCACAACGATTACCACATCCATTACAAATCGTCGGCACAAGCGTTACGGGAGCATCGGCGGAGGCATGGGCCCATTTCTTAAAATCGAGAAGATCAGGAGTCAAAGAAAGAACACCCGCACCTGTTGCAGCGGCTTTTAAGAAATTTCGTCTTGTGATCTTTAAATCTTTCATATTCTTAGGTTCAACTACATTCTATCTCTTTTTAAATTTCCCCCAACCCCCCCCCCCTTACTAAAGGGGGGTTGGGGAATTAAAAAATTACCTCACCACAGGATAGCCAGCCTTTACCCAATCTGCGATAAGGGCATTCATCGATACTGCATTTTTGTATCCCAAATCGTTTAGGGTCTTGGTAGCTAAAGCAGCACGTCCTCCCGTTTTGCAGTAGACGTAAATTTTAACATTCTTATCAGGAAGAGCATCCCAGATATCGAACTCAATTTCTCCTCTAGAGATACTGAGCGCTCCGGGAAGATGACCTCCCGAATATTCGTCCGAATCCCGAACATCGAGATACACAGCCTTCTCCTTCTTGTCAAGGGCCGCCTTCACGTCTTGAATGGTGACCAATTTGATAGCTGCCTTTGCCTTCGTTACCCACTCCTTGACTATGGTCGACTCCCAGAGACGGGGCTTCGGCGCCTCCTGAGCGAACGTCAGGCTAGCCATTGAAAGAATGAATACAAACGCCAACATCCAAACAAACATTCTCTCCTTCATCATTTTTCACCTCCTTTCTCGCTACAGGGATGGGGGATTGGAGGTTGGGGATTAGTCAAACCCTAATCCCTAAACCCTAATCCCAAAAAGTTTTCTATAAATGTGTAAGGCCCATTGCTTCTTCAAGCTGCTTCAAGTCGAAAGGTTTCTCCAGATAACCTCGAATTCCTGCCTTCATTGCCTCTTGTTTCGATAACTCATCGCCATGAACAGTCATCAGGATTGAAATGAGGTTTGGATTCTGCCTCACCCATCCACTCAACATATCTAAACCGTTGCCATCGGGGAGACGATCCCCGCACAGGACAATATCGAATGGGGTGGTTTCAAAAAGAGACATTCCCTCTTTCTTTGAACCGGCAAGAAAGACCTCACAATTCTTGTGGCGTTCCATGAAATAGGAGAGGGATTGCCGGACAGTTTTATCTTTTTCGATGATTAAAACTTTCATAACTGTTTATTTGAAAAGCAAAGGATATGCCAACGAGGTTCTATAATGGATGATTCGAGAAAGGTTTTATTCTTTCTCAAAAATTACTATTGAAATCAAAGTATTAAGCGTTACGGAGGGAACAGGGCAGCCTTCCAGATTTTTTGCCGTTGAATTATTTGATTAGAGACGAAATTTGGAAAAAGCTTGAAAACAAACAATGACGAGTTGATCAGAAAAATAAGATGATGGATTGATTGAATAAATTTGAATCTGTCTGATTTCAAATATCCTGTCTGAAAGCAGACAAGTAGGGGATTAGGTTTTAGGTATTAGGGTTTGGCTAACCCCTAAACCCCAGTCCCTAATCCCAGGACGTAATTCCATATTTTCCTATTCGGTAGAGGAGAGCGGATCTTGAGATGCCGAGCATTTTGGCGGCTTGTAATTTATTCCCTTTTTTTATCTTCAATGCTTCGAGAATGTAATGCTTCTCAACTTCATCTAAAACAATTCCTTGAGATGGAAGACGGGGTTTGAATTGGACCCCCTCTTCAGGAGGCTCAGTCCCATGAGAAAGAAAAGAGAGATGTTTACCAAGAATCGTATCTCCCTTCTCCAGAAGAACGATTCGCTCAACGGCATTTCGAAGTTCCCGAATATTTCCGGTCCAGGGGTAGACCAGGATCTTCTCCTCGGCCTCTTTTGATATCTGAACAAATCCTTTTTTAAATTGTTCGTTAAATCGATTTATAAAGAAACGAAAGAGTGGAAGAATATCCTCTTTACGTTCCCTCAGAGGAGGGATGTGAAGCCTGACCACATTGAGCCTGAAATAAAGGTCATCACGAAAATTTCCTTTCTTGATCTCGGACTCCAAATCTTTATTCGTTGCTGCGATGATCCGGACGTCCGCCTTTTTCTTCTCAATCCCTCCCACCTTGAAGTATTCCTTCTCTTCAAGTACTCTCAACACCTTCACCTGTGCCGAGGGAGAAAGCTCTCCCACCTCATCGAGAAAAAGACTCCCCTTTTCTGCAGCCTCTACT
>Ga0315279_10003875_pt1 | contig 20462 bp, 20 predicted proteins | sample YL17G06_20_MG_FD_203694 | JGI IMG/M metagenome (GOLD analysis project Ga0315279, IMG submission 203694) | Sediment microbial communities from Yellowstone Lake, YNP, Wyoming, USA - YL17G06_20 | ecosystem: Environmental > Aquatic > Freshwater > Lake > Sediment | place: USA: Wyoming | collected... | reverse complement strand
GTCCTTGGCTGCAGGTGTTGACCAGTTTATTGGATATTTGTTGAGGTAGTTTGTTATGGCGTTTCCCCATGCCTCACCCAATATGTGAGTGCCATTGGTGCCGTATTCATAGAATAACTGTGAATCTAGGAAGTCTGATGCTCCTTCACCGGATGACTTGTCTTCTTTTGTCATACCAAGCCCTGTATTTCCTATAGTTGCTATACTGCCGCCGCCTATTTTACGGGTCATTTTCCATGACCAGCATTCAGGTACCCAGGTCGAGTAGTAATAGGCGTCTTTTGGGTTTTTCAAAAGGTTTGTCAGTGCTACATCAAACTGGCTGTTATGGCATCCACCAACAACACAGACAGGATACATGTTTTTATTTTTCAATTTATTCATATCATTTAATGATAATCCGTCAGTCCAGTTTTTTTTATCGTTTGGCGGATGAGTGCTCCATATCGTGGGACCACCATGTCCATCAAAAAACAGGAAACCGCAGCCATTGTTTACAGCGTTGATCACATCCTTTGAGCCTGTAAGCGTGCCATCTGATGTCCATAGTGTAACATTTTCAAAGCCAGGCATATAGCTTAGAGCAGTTTTGGTATTTTCTTCGCCCTCGAAAGTTGCGGTTGAAAAATTATACGAACCTGGCGGGTAAGTATCACCTGCTACTACAACCATCTTATTGAACCATTCCTTATTATATGTGGTTGTTTCATATGTTATGATCTTGTTTACCATAATTCTTACTTCTAATTTGGTTTTACACGCAAGTCGGCCTACAGCTACATCAGGGTATAGATCTATATCTTTGTCCTGGGATTCATTGCCTTTCCATTCCCCATAAATACCATTACCATTTGCGTCCCAACTCGAAAAATTACCACTTTGGTTATATATATCTGCGTAGTATAACTCGGAGATAAAATACGGTTCAGGAAATTTTATCCATGGATCTGAGTTGTAACAATATCTTATAGGCATCTGTCTGAAATTACCAACAAGAAGAACATATTTGATCCCCCATGTTTCAATGGCATATTTGATGAAGTATTTTATTTTCTCAGGATTATCGCGTCCCTGCTTAGACATCTGGTTACAATACACTTCATTTAGTGTAACAAGCTTTGTTGGAACGCCGACTTTATTCTTATGTTTAACAAGTGGTTGTAAAATTTTGGTATATCTCTTTGGTGTTATTATCAGAAGTTTGTATGTGGGAGTATCGCCATTGTTGTAACTATTTTGTTTTGCATATTTTGTTGCCATCTCTGCGATAATTGATGGTGTTGTTGCCAAACCTAAAAACAATACCAATACTGCAAAAACAATAATTGTTTTATATGCGTTTTTTCTCATAAGGTACCCCCTTATGTATAAAAATGCAATTCCCCCTTTATAAATCTTTACTATATTTATAATAAAGATGTCATTATATTTCTATATCTCATCAAATGTTTGTTTATAATACTTAAAAGAATAAAGCTTTAAACGAACAAATGCTTATAGAATTAACTCAGAAGGCCGATAAAATGAATGAAAAAATCCTAGAAGAAGCGTTGGAATGGTATGAAAATCAAGAAAAACCTTCTGAAATCAATATAGCGGATTTTGTTAATTTAATTATTAATAGAACAGCAGATGCTATTTTTGATGAGGTTAAAACCGAGCTAAATAATGAATTTGCTAACGGTACCTTGAAACAGCCTTTCGTAATTTCTAGCGATTACTATCTTGAACTTAAATTGAAAGAGATCAGAGACAAATGCATAAAAACTACAGGCAGCAATATTTCTTCTGTTGATCCACTAAATTCCAGAGGAAAATAAGAGCCAAAAATAAGGATATATTTTTAAAGAGTAAATGGTATATCATTAATGGGGGAGTCTGGAGAAGTTTAACGGGGCATACATCCCATCCCGAATTCCTTTTTTCTTCCAGGCTTCCCGTTTATTGTTCTTTAAACTAGTTACTGGCTTAAACACGGTTCTAAAGTTGTATTTTTTAAAATTTTTGGCATTTTTACACGAAACATTTAAATAATAAAAGTGACAAAGTATAACATGGAGAATATGTAAAATTAATACAGCGAGATTGTGAGGACCAATGAAAGATAAATTAATAACAACGACAAAAAGAAAACGCGGCTCTAAAGGATCAATTGCAATGGCGTTTTATTTAGCTTATCGCCGGGAATCTGGAAAAACGCAGAAATACCAAAAAAATCTTCGAGAACTATTTTTTGAGTATAGATCAGAAGGATTGAAACCCAGAGATGCCCTGGAAAAAGCAAAAAAGATCCTTTCTTCTTTTGAAAAACTTTCTTTCTTATTTTGAAAAACTTGAAGACATTTATAATTATTAAAGAATTACGTGGATTTTATCGCATTTGTATCGGCAATGATACTAGTGATAAATCTGCGCCTTACATAATAGACAAAACTAATATTTTTTCTCTTTTTTGTTTTTTTCTTTGAACCAATGGAAGCTGTGTCTTTTGTAAATGAAATCAACGTAATGATGATTTGAAAGAAACAAACGATTGAGTGATGCGCTACAGGCTTAATTCATTCTTTTTCGTTTCCAGAGCAAGATTATTGCTATGCTGCAGAGAACAATTGCGAGTTCGAACCCTGGAGTTTTTGGAGTAGGTGAAGAAGCCGTGGCTACGTCATAGGAGATAAGTTCTAAAAGTGAAATAACAGTCCCCCCTTCATGGTCATACGTAATATCTTTTACATCTCCCTTTACCGTTGATGAGAGATATTGGAGTGTGTAGCCCTGTCCTCCGTCTTTGTTGCTTTGCTCAATTTCATATGTTTCAAATGTTCCAGCAGCAGTTGTGGTCGTATTTTTACCGGTGCAGTTATAGTTAAAAGTTCCTGTCTTAGTATCTGTTGTCGTTGTTGTGTTAGTATACCCTGGCATGTGCATGTAGTCGTCAAAGAAACTCCCTGAGTAGGTGGTGGTCATTGTTGTTATTGTTTTTATTGTAGAAATCCAGTTAGTTCCAACATCAATAACATCAGGTTTTCCTCCTGATGTTGCATTCGTGATAATAACTATTGTTTGTGTAAAATTAAAAAATTTACCACTCGTTTCATTTATCAACTGATATTTTAGATTCTGAACCGTTTTCGTTGTCTCATCATTCTCTTTGGCAACATACGATGTACCGCTTATCGTAGAACCTTGAGCAAGGGTCGTATTAGGCAATGCAATTTCGACCGTCTCCAGTTCACCAGTTAACTCTGCAACAAAAACACTATAGTTTACACCATCTATTTCAACAACATCTTCACCTGTTACTTCTAAAGTCATTTTAAGAATCGTTGTCGTAGTAGCTATTGTTGTAGATCTATATTCCCATTTATCACCTATTGACCACGTCATATCTTCTTTTTTTATTTCAGCAGATACATTTCCAGAGATTATATTTATTGACGACAACAACAGCATCAGAACTAATCCAATTATTATTTCTCTCCTCATAGTGATAACCAACTTTGTAATAGATTATGTTTACTTATATCTTTTCTATCTAACATTAAAAACCTTACTTTTATAAAGAAAGAGTCGTTATTCGATACGAAGGGATGCAAAATGAAACAACACAAAGTTGAAAAAAATAAAAGAAGTTTATCTAAAATCTTTGTTTTGTTTGTGGCAATTGTTTCTTTCACTGCCGCGTTTAGTGGTTGTACAAATACACCTCTAGATACTGGGAAGGATGGAACTGGCGGTGCTCCTGCCATGGATAGCTGGATAGGTTGGTCTAAATACAATGATAATCATGGTTTCTCCGCATACATGCCTGCGGGTTGGTCTGTTGATGTTGATGATAGTGGTCTAATACGAATTGGTGAAAATCCCACAGAGAATGCAGGGGATATGGTCTTTATGTGGACCATGAAACTCAATGAGCAGGAAACCGAGGCAAATCTCTTTGATGAAACAGTATTGTTACTTCAAAATTTTATACCTGGTCTACAGGTTATCAGCGAGCGTTACGTCTCAAATTACAGTATGTACGTAGGCACTATGAAGTATGGAGAATACATAGGTGTGCTCATGCTTTCAATTAATGGCACAGATGCTTACTTTGCAGGTTTGGCTGCTCAAGAAGATAAATACAATGGGAGCTTGGATAAACTCATACGCGTACTTTATAGCTTCAATTACGAACCTGAATTAATGAATCCGGATACTGTTGGCATCGTCCAGATGGAGACTTGGGCAGATCCAAAAGAAGGAGCATTTACAATAAATATTCCAAAGGGCTGGACAATCAGCAGCGATTCGGGAATTACAAGGCCGTATCTTGATGCAGCAGTAAAGATCGTTGTATCAAAAGATGAAATGGGCATAAGTATCGAGCAACTTCATCCACCGCTCTATTACACACCAAACTGGGTTCTTGACTGGAGTGGTTATCCAGAAGGCTCGTCCTATGGAGATGGAATTGTTATGTCATATCATGACGCTAAACAATATGCTGAGGAGCTTCTTGCCGATGAGCTTGATTTGAATGCACCTGTAAACGTAATTGACAGATCCGATCTACTTCCAAAGATTTATGCTGCTCCATGGATTCAGGAGACGACGGCGGCCGAGGCAACTTTTGAAAATGGCGAGGTTCATAAGGTTTTGGTTGGGGACGAATACTATGAACTTGGTATAACAGGAATGTGGGCTGTTTCGATGGTGCACTATTGGGCGCCTGAGAATAATCTGGAACTTGTTGCAAAGATTGCAAACGAGATGATGCTATCCTTCAAAATTAACGATACCTGGGCAAGTAATGAACAAAAACAGGTTGCCGCGCGAGTCGGCATTATTAATCAATTGGGCGACGACATAGCAAAAATAGTGAAGTCCACCTTCGAATATCGCGACCAAGTTATGGATGAGGCATCAAAGAAGTTTAGTAACGCGATACTGGGTATCGAAGATGTTTATGATTCAGATACTGGTGAGCATTGGACCGTGCCTTCAGGCTCAAGTAGTTACTGGAGGGACGTTTATGGCAATGTTTATGGTAGCGGATCCTACGCACCGCCAACATACAATGATAACTGGAAGGAACTTATTTGTCCTAACTGTTGACCTTTTTAAATATTAACTATCGGTGCACTTTGCAAAGAGTACAGATGATTTTTTTCCATTTTGACATTTTAACAAGTAAAATTTATATACTAACAGTGACAAATGTTAACATGGTAGTATGAAACGAGGAATTAAAAAAGAAACCATTATTTTAATCGTCGGTTCTTTACTACAGTTGAGTCTATTTACATTCATGATGGTACCATGATAGAATAACGGATATTAAAGTCATATTTTTAAGGGAAAAATAGCATCAAATGCCGTCTGCTTGTTGACACATGAACTGCCACAATGGTCTTTCTCAACACCTTCGCAATGTTTAAGCGAGACGGGGTGGATTTAAAATAGATTATCGATAAAATGCTTACTAATGTTTTTTCTGCGCTTTCTGATGGAAAATATGATGAAGAGGCAATTCCTGAAATTCTCAGATACCTTATGGAGCATAATACGGATAACATTGATGATGCCATGGAAGCTTGTGGTCTGTATGTCTTAGATGAAACGGAGATCACGCAAATCATTCGGAAATCATAGCAGAAAGAAAAGAATTTATAAAACAGCATGGACTAAATGCTCATGATCCACTAATGGGTATTATCATGGAGAAACTTCGCGGGAAAGCAAACGGTGAAACAATGAATCAATTATTAAAAAAAGAAATATAGCGAAGTATGTAATTCGTATAGAGTTGTTTTTATACATCACTTTTTGTTATAAATGTAACAATTTTTTTTATTTTCTTAAGAATAATAACGTAAAATTAATCAACAACTATGATAACAATGTAAATTTGAAGATAATAATGCTGAGATTTTCTGTTCATAATCAAGAAATGACTGATTTTTATGCAAAGCTTCATTTCCGCAAATGTTTTAAATCTGAATGTATTCCATTTATTCGAATATTTGCTGGATGGGATGTAGCACGAGCAGTTCGTTAACTTTCATTATTGATAAGTTTGTTTTATTCAATGCGATTATCTCCGATGAGTTGTTTTTGATGAGGTTTTATGAAAGATGAACCTGAAATAGTTAAGATATTGCGAGAAGAAGAAAGATTAGGTAAATTTCAATTTTATTTTCATCGTAAAAATGATAGATTTCAAACATCTTATAGTGATTCATATACCAGTATATCTTACAAATCCAGTGATAGAAAAATATCACATCGTATAACGTTGTCAAAAAAAAATCTTTTTACTGCATATAAAATGATACTATCAAATAAAATATTTGAAGGAGAAAATATTAAAAAATTTGAAGATGCGTTTAAAGAATATCTTGGTATCAAACATGCCATATCTACTTCATCTGGCAGAATGGCTTTGTACTTGATCCTCAAATCATTGGATATCAAGGAGGGAGATGAAATATTGATTCCTGCTTATATGCTTCCTTTACTCCCCCAGGTTTCAATTTATTGTGGTTTGAAACCAGTTTTTGTTGATATCGATCCCCATACATTTAATATTGATCCAAACGAGATTGAAAAGAAAATTACAAAAAATACAAAGGCGATGTTAATAGTTCATATCTTTGGTGTTCCTTGCGATATGGAAAAAATTGAAAACATCGCAAAGAAAAATGATATAATGATTATTGAAGATTGTGCACAGGCAGTTGGAGCCGATTATAAAGGAAAAAAAGTTGGTACATTCGGTAAAATTAATTATTTTAGCTTTGGATGTGTAAAAGATTTAAACACTTTCGATGGAGGCATGATTGTTACTAATGACGATGTTCTTAATGACCGAATTAGAGAGAAAATTAGAGATCTTCCTTGTCCTGAAAAAAGCGTTATTGTTAAAAAAGTCGTAAAAAAATCCATAAACTGGTTTTCAGGCACCCCTCCTATATTTGATTATGCAACATATCCTTTATTTAGGTTGATATATTTAGTTGATAAAGATTTTGTTTTTAATATAATGAAATCGGAAGGAGTATTAAAATTATTAAACTTAAGCGAGGAGGAATTTTTAGAAAAATATGGGTTTCTTTATACCAATTTTCAGGCGACAATAGGTTTAGAGCAACTTAAGGCATTGGATAAAAACATCATGATTAAAATTAATAATGCTAAAACTCTGAATAGTAATTTGAAAACACCTATATTGATGAATAAAAATAGTAGATGCATCTACTACAGATATTGTGTAAAAACAGACGACCCAAAAACGTTAATGGTAAAATTGTTTAAAGCAGGAATATTAACAACAGATGGTTCTTATTTGGTTTTGCCAGATTTAGAGATGTTTAAAAAATATCAATGCGATTGCCCAAATGCAAGAAAAATTTCTAAACAATTGATCTATATGCCAGTTCAACCTCATTTGGGAAAAAAAGACATGATGAAAATAATAAATGTTTTAGATAAATATCTTTATAGAGCTGAACTAAACGAGGATATTTTTTTGTTAAAAGAAAATGTTAGGCACCGTTTTTATAGTCAGATTAGCAAAAAGGTGTGATGTAAATTAATGAAAATATTGTTTATTGAAGCAAGAATACCAGGTAAGCCAGCATACGATAGGCGGCTATCTACTCGATTGAATATTTATCCTTCGCTTACACTGGCTCAGTTAGCAGGGATAACACCGGGTAAACATGAGGTAGAGGCAATATTTGAAAGATATCAAAATATTGATTTTGAATGGGATGGTGACTTAGTTGGAATATCTTGTTTGACACCATTGGCACCAAGAGCTTATGAAATTGCGGATAGATTTAGGAAAAAAGGAACTAAGGTCGTTCTTGGTGGATGGCATCCCTCTGCTTTGCCAATGGAGGCAAAACAACATGCTGATGCTGTTGTTATCGGTGAAGCCGAAATAATTTGGCCCAAATTGTTAAATGATCTTGAAAAAAATGAGTTAAAACCATTTTATAAAAATGAAACACCAGTAGATCTAAGTTGTATCAAATCAGCTGACAGAGAGATAAATCAAGGGATAAGTTTTGTTACTGGTATTCAGGCGTCAAGAGGATGCCCAATGGGATGTGAATTCTGTGGGGTTACTAACAGTCCAGATGGACGTATTTTTCGCAAGAGACCTATTGAAGATGTTATTGAAGAAATAAAATCCATACGACAGAAACACTTGTATTTTTATGATCCGTCCATGACAATAAATCCTGATTACGCCAAACAGTTATTTAAGGCAATGCAGGATTTAAACAAAAAATTTGTTTGTTTTGGAAACGTCGATGTATTAGGTGGAGACGATGAATTACTTAAATTGGCAAGTGAAGCAGGGTGTGAAAATTGGTTTGTAGGCTTTGAATCAATCTCTCAAGAAACAATTAACAAACTTGGTAAAAAATCCAATAAAGTTGAAAATTATGCTTCTTCAATAAAAAAGATACATGAATACGGGATGGCTGTAATTGGTGCATTTATTTTTGGTTTTGATACAGACACAAAGGATGTATTTGATAATACTGCTGGAATGATTTACGATTTAAGTATTGATATTGCAGAACTCACGATATTAACACCATATCCTGGTACGCCTCTATTTGATCGCCTTGATAAAGAAGGTCGTATTCTAACTAAGGATTGGTCAAAATACACTGAAAAAGAAAATGTTGTTTTTATGCCGAAAAATATGAAGCCAGAGGATTTACTTGATGGAACTTTAAGAGTTAAAAAAAAGGTTAACTCCCTATCGGGAATCTCAACGAGACTATTAAATAATAAAAATTTTTCATTTCATAACATTTTTGGCAACATGTTTCAATATTTTTAGAAGTACAAATAAATATACAAAATTATAAAAATTTGAGATGGATTAATCATCTTTATGGATGTGCTGCTAGTTTGGCCTCATATCAGGAAAAAATTGAACCTCACTAATAATTGTAGAATGAGCTTTTTAGATTATGAAATATATTTTAAGGGTAAAGACGTGAAAGAATGAACATTCTATTTATATCCCCGCATCCTTGGAGAAATATAACCTTTGCCAAAATAGCATTTTCTTCACTTACTTTGAAGCAACTAGCAGCTATAACACCAGAATGCCATGATGTTGAAACTGTAGACGAAAAATATCAACAAATTGATTTTAGCAAAGAGTATGACATCGTCGGTATATCTTGTATGACATACAATGCACCTCGGGGATACGAGATTGCAGATATATTTAGAAGGCGAGGAGTAACTGTTGTATTGGGTGGGTATCATCCTTCTGCATTACCTGAAGAAGCAAAACAACATGCTGATGCTGTTGTTATTGGTGAGGCAGAGCTGACGTGGCCACGATTGCTAGATGATTGGAAAAAAAGAGAGTTAAAACCATTTTATAGGTCAGATAAACTAATAGATCCGCATTTAATCCCCCCTGCTCGACATAACATTAAATCAGAGAAAACAATTGTTGAGAGCATCCAAACCTCGAGAGGGTGCCCTGTTGGCTGTGAGTTCTGTTCCATACAAAATATTGAAGGTTCATACTATAGATCAAGACCAATTTGTCAGTTAATAGATGAGCTGAAATCTATTCGGACGAAAAATATTTTTTTTGCCGATTCATCCCTCGATATAAACCCTGGCTTCACAAAGAATCTTTTTAAAGAAATGAAAGAGTTAGATAAAAAGTTCACATGTTTTGGAAATATAAACGTGTTAGGGCGAGATGAAGAACTGCTAAAATTAGCCAGTGAAGCAGGATGTCTTCGATGGTTAATTGGTTTCGAATCATTTAATCAAGATAATATTGACGGTATCGGTAAAAAAACGAATAAAGTAAAAGAATATCGACAATCTGTACGTAAAATAAAAGAGTATGACATGCTCGTCGTTGGAATGTTTATGTTTGGGCTAGATAACGATACTGTTGATGTCTTTGATGCCACTGTGAATGCAATGGTTGAGTTGGATATAGATAGCGCGTTTTTCAATATTTTGACTCCGTTTCCAGGAACAGCATTGTACAGGAGACTAGACTCCGAGAAAAGAATTTTATCTAAAGACTGGTCGAACTATCTCACGCGATGTATTAATCGAAGTGTTAATTTTCAGCCGAAGTATATGTCTCCAAGTCAACTAGCAGATGGAGCAGTACAAGCTGCGAGAAAATATTATTCGATTGCAAATATTGCCAGAAAGTGTTGTAATAGCAAGAATCTTAATTTTCCTCATTTTATGTATAAGGTGACTAGTAACGTCTCGTCTTTCCTATTTTACAACGATTTTATTAGATATTGATGGTATATGAAAGAGTTGGACAAGAATGGTCAGCATCTTCCTAAATAAATTGCGAGATTTTTTATACACATTTTTTGAAAAATATGCGAGTGACATACCGGCTATAGCAAATAGATATATAAATTATCATAAAACGTTAATAAATAACGAAATCAAACTCGCAAGTATATCGTCTGGTGATGTGGTTCTGCACATGGGTTGCGGTGCTATACCAGCAACATCCGTACTATTTGTACAAAGCACCGGTGCATGTGTCATAGGTATCGACAACGATGCCAAGGCTGTGATAAAATCATCTTCTTTTATCACCAAAAACAAGCTTTCTGACAAAATTAAAATCAAATATTCTGATGCATTAAATTACCCCTTAAATGACATGGATGTCATCATTGTTTCACGTGGCGTACAAAAGACCAAATCATTGCTAAATCATATTTCAGAACAAGCGAAACAAAATGCCCGCGTGATCCTCAGGATTGCAAATGATAGTAAAATTATAAAAAAAATAGAAGAGCAGCTAAAAAGTACCCCCTTAATAAAATTACAGACATGTATTTCATACGGAACAACTTCATCCATTTTACTCGTTAAAAATGATCATTGATGTATTTACGTTAACTATTTGTCAACAACCCACGTGTCTATTTTTGGATAAAATCCAACTCTGTCCATTTCTACCAATTTCCTGCTTTTGATCTGATTATATCGAAAATTTTTTTCAAGATTCTTTGACAATTCTTTGTCCTGCATTATAACAAAGCTAACTATTTTTGCCCCTGGCTTTGAAACCCTAAGAATTTCTCTCAATACTTTTTCCATTTCATCAAAATTCATCCAATCAAAAATATCTGATAGATAAAATGCATCGATAATACCATCATCAATGTCTTTCAAACCGTCATATATATCCTTCTGGATTACAACTGTTTTGTCAATATTACTTTTTAATATATTGTAATTTTCCTTCTTTAGATAAGGTTGCCATAAATCTTGATTACTGAGAATTTCTCCTGTGAACTGCCAGAACATATAAGGATTGTTAGCGCATCCTATGTCAACAAAAATGCGTTCTAATTTTTCCCAAAACAATTTATAGTAATCAAAAGAAGGTGGTAGATTTTTTATCAAATCTTTATGATAGATAAAACGTATTACTATCCTGTTCATAAATAATCTAGAAAGAATTTTTAAGTATAATCTGTTAATTTTTTTTTCATAAATTTTTTTTCTATCTTCTTTGTTATCTAAATAAATATACTTTTGATAATAGTTTCCTAGCAAGAATTTTATTATGTTTTTAAATAATGAATACTTTTTTTCCGTATGACCCTGAAATGCCATCCCTCTCCGTATTATTTTCAGATGTTTTTTCCAGAATTTATACGTATCCTCATCTAATTTATTTGCTAGGTCAAAAAATATTTTGATTCTTTCTTTTCCTTCTCCCACATATCCTAATAATTTAATGAAATCTTCATATTCTAAGTTTTTAATAGCTACAAGTTTCAATTTTACCTCATGAATCTGTGCCAGATTTTTATCAAAACCATATGCAAGCTTTGGTTCACTGCACAGTAAATTAAGGAAGTTATCTCCTGAAGAAAGTATGCAAACTATAATATCGTTTTTTCTTATATCTAAAGCTTCTTTAATTACATTATAATCTTCCCATGATTGAGAATAACGCAGAGGACTTCTGAATAACATAAACAACTATTTGTGTAATAGTTAAATTGTATAAATCTTTTCCTCACAAAAAGCAGTAAAACAAAAATTGTTAAAATAAATAAAAAAATTAAAAAAGTTTTTATCCATACAATAGGTTGTTTGAGAAGAAGAATTGAAATCTTACAATTCTAATAAGAAGTAATAACACGAAAACCATTTTTTAAGAACATGAAATTTCTGCGATAAATGGACATATAAATTTGATCAAAAATATATCTCGGTCTTAAGTAAAAATTTTTCTCTGCTTTAATTGCTTTTTCAAATAATTCATCCTTAGTAAAATTTCCAAGATTTCTACATGAATCTGCAGGAACAACATATTCCTCTTCATTTATTTTATTATCTTTTACCGCATCAATCCATAATGGTGAGCCTATTAGATATTTTAAAGGAACAAAAAATGCGATATCAAGTGGTAAAGAATAAGCAAATCTAATTGTATTTTCTATGTGTTTTTTAGTTTCTATTGGTGCTCCTAAAATGAATGATCCAATGGTTATAAATCCCATTTCTCTACTAAGGTTTACAGCTCTTCTAACCTGATCCAATGTGATATTTTTATTATAAAAATCAAGAACATCTTGATTACCAGATTCTAATCCATAACTAATTAATTTAACATTAGCTTTCTTCATTTTCTTATATATATCTGGATCTGCAGAATCAACACGTGCTCCATGAATTATTAGATTGATATCGGTTCCATTATCAATAAGTTTCTGTAATATATCTATCGCTCGCTTTTTATTTGCAAGAAAATTATCATCAACTATACCTACTGTGCCGTATCTTTCATTAATCTCAATGATCTCGTTTACTACATTTTCTGCAGATCGCTGTCTAAAACCATATCCCGGAATCGAATTATTTGGTCTCCGACAAAAGCGACAATTGTGTGGGCACCCTCTGCTTGTTTCCATAGTAGTAAATTTTGGTTTGAATAGATGTTGGTTGTTTATCTCTCCATATTCATATTTATCTGTTAAATGACGTGCTGGATAATAGAGAGAATCTAGATTTTCAATTATTTCAATCTCTTTACCTTTTTTAATAGTATTATTTTCTCTATAATGAATACCCGGAATTTCAGATAAATTTTTTTTACCTTCTATAAATCGAGCTATATCTATAATAACCTGTTCCCCTTCCCCTCTAACACTAATATCTGCATTAGATATATCATTTAGAGATCGCTCAGGGAGATATGTATTATGAGGACCGCCGATGATAATAGGAATAGCTGGATCTATCCCCTTAATTATTTTGGCAATATCTGATACTGATTCGTAATTACCAGCGTCTACGGTTATACCAACAGCATCTGATGAGATTAGAGAATTCTCAAGGTGTTTTTCTATGTTAATTTCATTACAAAAATCTATGATTTCTACGTTATGACCATCATGTTCTAACGCTGCTCCGATATATAATAAGCCAAGTGGGGGATAGTAAGATTGGGACATAAAGAAATATGCTTTTCTATTCGAACCGACTCTAAGAAGGAGAAATTTCATTAAGATGCCTTTTTCATCAATTTATCTAAAAGGAATATTATTTGACTATATTAATTTGATCAGTAAAGGTACTCGGAAATTATTTGTTGATGAGAGATGCTTCAACAAAAATTATTTAATCATTTGGAAGATAATTAAACACTATGAAAATATTATTTATCTCACCTAGCACTCGTCTAATTAATTACGATAAAAATTATTTTAGTTTAACTTATCACTTATTAGGAAACGTTTTTTATTCTTCATCTCTCAATTTTAGAATGTTAACTGCTGTAACACCTAGAAAATATGATATCAAATTGATAGATGAAGAATATCAAAAGATTAACTATGATGAAGAGAACGATATAGTTGGAATCGCAACAACAACACCAACTGCTTATAGAGCCTACGAAATAGCTGATGAATTTCGAAGAAGAGGCATAACTGTCGTTCTTGGTGGTTGCCATTCATCTGCTCTTCCAGAAGAAGCAAAACAACATGCTGATGCTGTTGTAATAGGCGAAGCTGAACTAACATGGCCTCAACTTTTAAACGATTTTCAAGATGGGAAATTAAAACCATTTTATCAAAATGAAAATCCAATAGATCTTAAAAATATTCCATCACCAGATAGAAAAAGATTAACCAACAAACAAGGATTTATAACTGAGGGAATTCAGGCTACAAGAGGTTGTTCTGTTGGTTGTTCATATTGTTCTTTAACCAATAGTTCTCATGGACAAATTTTTCGTTTCAGACCAGTAGATCACGTTATCGAAGAAATAAAATCAATCCGACAAAAAATACTGTTTTTTTCTGATTCATCCTTAACAATGAATCCGTCGTATACAAAAGAATTATTTAAAGCGATGAAAAATTTGAATAAAAAATTTTCTTGTTCTGGAAATGTCAATATACTAAACCGTGATGACGAACTTTTGAAATTAGCAAGTGAGGCCGGATGTTTCGCATGGGGCACTGGGTTTGAATCAATATCGCAGGAATCTATAGATTTCATTGGTAAAAAATCAAACAGGGTCAATGAATACGAATCTGCAGTAAAAAAAATACATGATTTTGGAATGGCCGTATGTGGTCATTTTGTATTTGGATTAGATGGAGATCATATAGATATTTTTGATAAAACTTTAAATGCCATCCATAATTGGGATTTAGATTTAGCACAATTTCATATTTGTACACCTTTTCCAGGAACACCTTTATTTAATTTTCTTGAAAATGAAAAGCGTATATTAACTAAAGATTGGTTGAAGTATGATACGCATCATGTTGTTTTTCGACCAAAGCATATGACTCCACAAGAACTTCTAGACGGTATGAATAAGGCATACAATGATTTTTATTCAAGTTACAATGTTGTTAAAAGAGTTCGGAATTATTTAATGTATGGTTTATATCCGTTTCTAATTCTTGGTTCTGACAATCTTTTTATAAAATCTGATCTTAAATACCTTTTAAAACAAAAATTAATTAATTCATCTCCAGATTTTAAATAGTATACTACCTATATAGTATTCTGTGTAATGAAAATATTACTTGCTAACATTAATTATCTTTCATACCTACGTGATTATGAAATTTTTCCAATTTTTAAAAGATTAATACTTACATCATTTTCTGAATCACTTATTTATAGTTCCATAAATCTTATGATACTATCTAGTTTAACACCTGAGTCTTATAAAACTGAGATTAAAGACCGGTGCCGATATCAAGATTTCGATTTTGATAAAGACTATGATCTAGTTGGGTTGTCGTGTACCACAGATTCTGCAATCGAGGCTTATAAAATAGCTGATGAATTTCGTCGTCGTGGAAAAAAGGTTGTTCTCGGTGGCTGGCATCCTTCTGCATTACCTGAGGAGGCAAAACAGCATGCAGATGCCGTTGTGATTGGTGAAGCAGAAGAAACTTGGCCGGAATTGTTGAACGATTTTGAAAATAAAGATTTACGACCATTTTATTCTCAAAAACAGCCATTAAATCCAGAAAAAATTCCCATATTAAATCATACAAAAACAAGAAAACCAGGTATTCAAGCAACTAGAGGATGCCCGTATGGTTGCGATTTCTGTTCGATAAGTCATGCAGATTTCGGAAAAATATTTAGAGCTAGACCAATTGAAGATGTAATCAAGGAAATAAAATCAATCAAGAAAAATTCATTTAATTTTTATGATAATTCTTTAACTATTAATCCAAGTTATACAAAAGAGCTTTTCAAGGAAATGAAAAATTTAAACAAAAAATTTACCTGTTATGGAAATGTAAATGTATTAGGTAAAGATGACGAACTTTTAAAATTGGCAAGTGAAGCTGGATGCACTGACTGGTTTGTAGGCCTTGAATCTATAAATAATGATTCACTCAACAGTGTTGGTAAAAAAAACAAAGTTGAAGAATATCTTTATACCACAAAAAAAATACATGATTATGGTATGATGATAAAAGGGAGTTTTGTGTTTGGTTTTGATTATGATACGCTTGATGTTTTTGATAAAACTATTGATTTAGTAAGAAAATGCGAAATAGATATTGTATATTTTCATGTACTAACTCCTTTACCTGGAACACCAATTTTCAAAAAATTCGAAATGCAGGGTAGAATTTTAACTAAGGACTGGAGTAAGTATAATTTTAGTAATGTTGTTTTTAAACCTAAAAATATGACTCCGGAGCAACTGTATGACAACTTTAAAAAAGTAAGTGCTTGGCAATATGTATACAACTGCCGTGATAGAAGTATTCATATGAAATTATTAGATTTTTATTCCTATTTGCATATAGGATGTATAAGCTTAAAAAGACGATATGATCATCGTTATCTATATAGATAGTATATAAATGAAAAAAATAAAAAGTGAAAATTTTGGAATAATTATAAAGTCAAAAAAATGACTATTATCCATCAAAAACAAAGAAATGGAAAATAGCAAGGAAAAAATTTACTGTTTATCAAATACCTGGTTTTGATGAGGCGGCTTATACTGATGATAAGAGGATATAGCTGTTTAAAATATCTAGTTACCAACCAAACTCCTCTTCTTTGTATTTTTGCTATGGTTAAATTCTTGATTAAAACGATTGTGCAAAGAGTGAATCCATTACATCTAATCCAGACAGACTATAAACATTATTATACCCGATGTTTTATGGCTTTCCTCTACTATGGACTCAAGTTGTAAGTATTATTGCTATAGAAATACTAGAGATGCAAAAAAGCCCAAAGCTGCAAAGCCAGGCAAAATTAAGATTGTAGTCTTTGATATGGATGGAGTACTTACAGATACAATTAGCTCATGGAAATATATTCATGACTATTTTGGTGGTTCCAACGCACGATCTGTGGATGAATATCTTAAGGGAAAAATAGATGATATGGAATTTATAAAACGTGATGTTGCCCTCTGGAAAGAAAACGGTAAACCAATCAAGAAAGATAAACTCGTTGATATCTTATCCGATGTTCCATTAATGAGCGGAGCAAAGAAATGTATGACTTTTTTGAGGAATAACAGCGTAAAGACTGCAATTGTTAGTGCCGGTCTAGATATTCTTGCAGAGCGCGTGGCAAAGGATCTGGGCATCGACTATGTTTTTGCCAATGGCATAAAATCTGATGAACGTGGTTTTATCACCGGTGAAGGTCTGCTCAAGGTAAGACTGATGTACAAGGATGAGGCTGTTAAAAGGCTTGCAAAGCAAAGTAATGTATCGCATGATAAAATTGCTGCCGTTGGTAATTCATGTTTTGATATTCCTATGTTTGAAATATGTGGTCTTGGGATAGCGTTTAATCCTGAAGATGAATGTGTTAGAACGTTGGCTGATTTCGTTGTCGAAGGAAAGGATTTGAGCAGGATAATACCTGTTTTCGAACAGTTTATTAACTAGTTCGGCTAAACTATTATATGGTAACGGAAAAAAGAGGTAATTTGAAATGTTTGCCCCTGAGATTCCTGATGATTTTCCGGATATCCCGGATAGGCCTTGGGATCCAGATGATCCTGATGACGACTGATGATAACTTCTTTTATTCTTAAGTTCTTCTTATACGACTTCTATATATGCAGTGAAATTCGTAGTCGCATTTTCTATTCCTTCCGAGGGCCTGTAGGATGCTAGCTTGACTGTTGTAAGATGTAGAAAGTATACCATTCCTCCAACCAAGTAACAGTTGTTCCATTTATATCATAATTCTTCACGTGCACAGGAATACTGACTGTGCTTCCAGCAGGATATTCGCTTCTTTTATCCCCGTTAATACATATTGGATAACCTTCGAGCGAAGTAGAATTACCAAAAAGAACAAACGTATATTTTTGTGATTCAGATATCTCGAAATATGAGATATTATAAACCGTATCTTCGATATATATGACTTCACTGTCGTTATAGGATTGAAGCGTAAAAAGATCTGTTGGTGGTAGGGGTTTTATATCACTCATTAATTTTGCATAGGTCATTGTCTTTTTACTTTCGTTTTTACTTTCGTTTACACATCCACTCAACGCGATACCGGTGAGCAGAACAACTATTGCAACAGTTACTAATTGTTTTTTCATACCTATCTTCTCCTCAAACCTATAATTTTGTAACGTCTATTTCTTTAAAAACATATCCTGGAGATAAAAAATCAGATGATTATTTAGTCAGGTTTTTGCTCGTTTTCCAACTCTTTCAAAAGTATAGATTGTTTTTCAACATCTTTTTATACCCTGAATATTTGATATGTTATCATGGAAATGGTATCAATTCCAGAGGTTGAGGAAACACTACAGTCTTGGAAGAAGAAAAAACAAAAACCGAAAAAGAAAGAACTAGAAGAAAAAGAAAAATATGAAAAATAAATTTTAGGTAGTAACATCTTTTTATACTAGCTATTTCGCTGGTTTACTTATTGTAGGATTGATTTTTAAAAGGAAAAGACATATCAACTACAGGATGAAGAGATGATGTTAAAATCAAAAATAGAAGTAGGGCACTACTATGAATATAAATTGAGCAACGAACACACAATAGCATTTGTCGCATTATCCTTGGCAATACTATAGAACTGGTAGTACCCAGTTCCATTTGAGAGAGGTAAAAATAAGGATGTATATACTTTGATGATGTACGCAGGTAAGAAGAATTTTGAATTTCCTATTGAAGAGTCCACATTTGATAAATGGGTTAAAGAAGGACGAATTAAGGAGATAACCTCTGATGAAGCATTGATTTATGCTTTATAGATACAAGGGGTTGGTTTTTTTGTGGTCGTCAACTTAAGCATTTTCTAATAGATATTCCCTCCTTGTAACCGAAATTAATATATAGTTGAGAGATTTACAGCTACGACAGACCCATCCGCTAAATTCAGAGCGGTACAATGACTATGGCTAGATATCTGTCATTGTTTTGGGGAATATCGAGGTAAAAAATACATATCATCAACATCAAAATAGTGAAATTGGGGGATTATGATCAATAAAATTTTTTACTCTATCTTTCAACATGGAAGTAAAACGATGTTTTATAGTAGTCTTTTCTTCCCAAAAAATGTTAGAAATGATGTGTTTATTCTCTATGGATTTGTTAGGAGAGCAGATGATCTTGTCGATAAATTGCCACAAGACCAAGCAGGATTCTATAAATTTAAACAAAAATATGAACAAGCCCAACAAGGGGCCAAAACAGGGGATGTCGTGATCGATTCCTTTGCAGAATTAGCACAAAGAAAAAATTTCGATCCAAAATGGACTGAAGCTTTTCTTGACTCGATGGAGATGGATTTAACAAAAAAAACGTATTATACACTTGATGAGACACTTGAGTATGTCTATGGTGCTGCAGAGGTTATGGGGTTATACATGGTCAACATTCTTGATCTGGATAAGAACGCCTACGTCTACTCGAGATATCTTGGACGAGCTATGCAATGTATCAATGCTATTCGAGATATAGCCGAGGACCTTGAATTTGGACGATCTTATATTCCTTTGTCAGATCTTAAACAGTATGAACTAAAAAGCCTTGACTATCACTATACAAAGCAACATCCGCAACGTTTCTCTGAATTTATTAAAGGTCAAATCTCTCGGTACTGTCACTGGCAAGAAATCGCTGAAAAAGGATATCGATATATTCCAAAAAGATATCTCATCTGTGTAAAAACTGCTTCAGATATGTATAATTGGACTGCAGAGCAAATCCTAAAAAACCCTTTTGTCGTCTACCAGTGGAAAGTTGAACCTCTGATTATTAAAATTCTCACCACTGTTCTTACAAACATCATCGATCCCACCACCCAAAAAACGTGGTTGTCAGCTTCAGCGCCTCCCTTAGGATGTGATACATTGATACAAAACAGTTAATCTACATACACTACTACAAACAGTAAATATTTTAACTACATTCTTCTATCCATCTTTATGAATATGAATAAAGGAGGAAGGTGATATGAGTAAATTCAAGGGCGGAAAAGATATATCTCCAGGAGATAAATCTAAGCCTTTAACAAAGAAGGAAAGAAAGGAACGTAGGAGAAAGAGAAAAGAAAAACATGCTTCCTATGAATGAATGCGGATAATGTCCTTATCAACCATACTTCAACAATCCATGTTTTCAACACATCTTAATTTAACAGAACCACCCTAAAATTTACAACCCCGATTTGCCAACTCCATATTATAGAGAAGCGATTTTCAACATCTTTTTATCTTAATTTTACTGATGGTTGGTTTTTTAAAGCAGTAGTTGTTATTGAAATTGTAGTAAAGGGAGGAAAAATGGAAAAATTAATGGCTTTTGAAAAGCACCAAGAAAAAGTAATACAGGAAATGCATGAGAGGTTTCTTATTTATAAAATGAAAAAGAAAAAAAAGGTTATAAAATTGTAGTTAGGTACAGAAGATAAATGGGCAGGGTTGG
>Ga0315279_10003873_pt1 | contig 20463 bp, 21 predicted proteins | sample YL17G06_20_MG_FD_203694 | JGI IMG/M metagenome (GOLD analysis project Ga0315279, IMG submission 203694) | Sediment microbial communities from Yellowstone Lake, YNP, Wyoming, USA - YL17G06_20 | ecosystem: Environmental > Aquatic > Freshwater > Lake > Sediment | place: USA: Wyoming | collected... | reverse complement strand
AATTGATGAAGATTAAGGGAATCGGGTCTGCCAAGGCGGCCACACTCTTGGCGGCTTTCCAGTTGGTGAGACGGCTTCAATCTAAGACGAGTAAAGAACGGCCTTCCTTCAAGCGAGCAAAGGACGTAGCCAGTTATTATCTCCCGTTGATGAAAGATTTGAGAAAGGAGGTCTTCAGGGTTCTTCTCCTCAGCCGCGCCAATCGTTTGATTAAAGAGGTGACCATCTCTGAAGGGACTCTCGATGCGAGCATCGTCCATCCCAGGGATGTCTTTCGAGAGGCTCTGTTAGAGCCTGCAGCAGGGGTCATCTTGATCCACAATCACCCGAGTGGAAATCCGAGCCCGAGCGAGGAAGATCTCCGGATCACAAAACAGTTGGTCGAAGCAGGGCGGCTCTTGGGAATCAAGGTTTACGATCATATCATCTTAGCAGGGGAGAGTCATCGGAGCCTGGCCGACGATGGCCTCATCTAACTTAGATTTACGATTTTCGATTTGTGATTTTCAATTTCAGGGATCTAAATCGTAAATCGCAAATTGGCAATCGAAAATTTTTATGGTGAGAGTTCTGGTCACGGATGGGCACTGGAGGAAGACTTTGGCTGTGGTTCGATCCCTTGGTCGCAAGGGGGTCCATGTCACCGTTGGGGAGAGGACTTTTCTTAATACTTCATTCTTTTCAAAATATTGCAGCCGGCGTATTATCTACCCTTCTCCACGACGATACCCAGATCAATTCATCGAATTTCTTTTAAGAGAGTTAAAAAAAAACCGCACGGATTGCCTCTTCCCGATGGAGGAGGAGACCCTACTTTTGATAACAGAACATCAGTCTGAAATCTCAAAATACACCTACCTCTTAGTTCCTGATACTAAAAAGATTGAATTTGTTAGGGATAAAGGAAACCTCATCCAGTTTGCGGAGACCCATGGAATTCCGACGCCAAAGACATTTTTCCCCCCCACCCCCGCCCTCCCCCGCCAGGGGGGAGGGAGAATTGAACCAGGCACACTTCCAAGCCAGGGGGAGAGGGAACATGGTGGGGAAGGCTTCCTCTACATAAGGGGAGGGGAATTCAGTGAGGTAATCCTTTCTTCCAAGGTGAAAGGGAAAGCTAATAAGGTTACCCTCCCCCTTGACGGGGGAGGGAAGGGTGGGGGTGTTAACCTGGATTCGATTCCCATTCCTGCGGTTATTAAACCCCGGATCAGTTCCGGATCCTTTGGCATTGCCTATGTGAAGGAAAGAGAAGATCTCATCCCCTTTTATCAAAGGGTCCACGCCCGATATCCTTTTCCATTGGTTCAGGAGTGGATTCCTGATGGAGGAGGAACATTTGGACTCTCCGTCCTTTTTGATGAGGCTTCAAATGTAAAGGCGGCTTTTGTCCACAAAAAGTTGAGGATGTACCCGGTTCAAGGAGGTCCCAGCACATTGCGGGAAGGGGTTGAGCATTCCCAGGTTATGGAGTTAGGCCTCTCCCTCCTTAAATCATTAAATTGGGTAGGCATCGCCATGGTGGAATTCAAAGTGGACCCGAGAGATGGGATTCCAAAATTGATGGAGGTCAATCCCCGTTTCTGGGGTTCGTTGCAATTGGCGATTGTCTCCGGAGTCGATTTTCCTTATCTCATCCTCAAAATGGCACGAGGGGAGAAGTTCGAACCCATTCTTCACTATCCGGTGGGGAGACGCTGCCGCTGGCTTCTCTTTGGAGATATTCTCCATTTTCTGTCCAACCCTCATCGTTTCCATCTTCGCCCCCCCTTCTTCCGTTTCTTTAACCCCAATACCTCCTATGATATAATTTCGAGAGAAGATCCCCTCCCTGTGTTGGGAGCAATGGCTACCTTTTTAACTTTCCTCTACGATCCAGAGATGAAGCGATTTTTAGAGAGAAGATAACTCAATGCCAAATGTCAAAGCTCAAGGTTCAAATTTTGAAATAAAGGTTAAGGCTGAGGTTAAGTTTTTTCTTAACCTTAGCCTTAACCTCGACCTTAGATTTTCTAAACCTTAACCTGGATTTTGGCATTCATTTGACATTTGGATTTTGGCATTCGAACTTTCGTGTAGCTTAAGCAAGAGATAATATGGCGATAAAGAATATTCTCACAGTGGATGTGGAAGATTGGTATCACATCTGTGATATCGAACACATTCTCCCTCGTTCTTCTTGGGATCGATGTGAGAGTCGAATCCTGATTAATGTGGAAAGGATTCTCACCCTTCTCAGCCGTTTTAAAGTCAAAGCAACCTTCTTCGTTCTCGGGTATGTTGCAGAGAGGACACCGGAGGTTGTGAAGATGATCTACGGGGAAGGGCATGAAATCGCCTCCCATGGATATGGCCATGTTCAGGTTTATAAACAGGAGAGGGAAGAATTCCTCCGTGATTTTCTTCGGTCTAAAAGCCTCATCGAAGGGATCATTGGAAGTGATGAAGAGAAGGTGATCGGTTATCGTGCACCCGAGTGGTCGATCTATGGAGCCCTGCAGCCAACGGAACCCGCCGGAGCAAGCTTTGTCGCGAAGGCAGGCAAGGGGAAAAGAGATTCGTATTGGGCACTCGATCTCTTGGTCCAAAATGGATTCATCTACGATTCGAGCATCGCCCCACTCCGGTTTATTGGGATCCCAAATGCTCCCACAGCCCCTTACACTCTTTCCACCCCTTATGGTGAAATTAGGGAATTTCCCCCCCTGGTCATGCGATCCCCGCTCGGGAACCTTCCTATTGGGGGCGGATGGGGGCTGCGGATATTTCCTTATCGAAGTATTCGAAGAACGATCGAGAGATTGAATCATCTCGGCCATCCTGTTCTCATCTTCTTCCATCCCTCTGACTTTGATTCCCTTCCTCCAAGAATCGCCCTTGCTTGGATCAAGAGATTCGTCTGTTACGGGAGGATCAGGACGACGGAGGAGCGAATGATTAGACTTCTAAACGACTTTGAGTTTATTTCAATAAAAACTTTCATACTCACCGAAGAATATAAAATCCCAATCCAAAATTCCCCCATCCCTCTCCCCCTCTCCTCTATGGGGAGAGGGATGGGGTGAGGGGAAGAGTTCGGTCCGATGCTGACTTTAGACAGAATCTGCATTCTCATTCCCGCTTACAATGCTGCGGAGACCCTTGGCCCCATCCTTGAGAAGATTTTGTCCCTTCAGATCGATACGATCGTTGTGGATGATGGTTCGCTGGATGAGACGAAACAGGTTGCTTCAGCACATGGAGTACATCTCCTGGAACATCCCTATAATCTTGGAAAGGGTGCTGCCCTCCGGACGGGGTTTCAATATATCCTCCAAAAGGGCTATCAGGTGGTCATCACCCTCGATGCCGATGGTCAGCATGACCCTTCAGAGATTCCTTCTCTTCTCAGGATATTTCGAGGCGTCAAACCCGATATCCTCATTGGGTCCCGGGCCGGAGAATTTGGAAGGATGACCTTCCTTCGCCGATTCTGGAATCGCTTGGGAGCCAAAGCAGTGGCCCGGCTTTGCCATTCAGATATTACGGATAGCCAGTCCGGTTTTCGAATGATTCGTGCAGATGTGCTGAAGGAGATCGATCTCTCAACCTCCGGGTTTGAAACAGAGCTGGAACTCCTGATAAAATCTTGCAAAAAAGGGTTCAGTGTGTTATGTGTTCCTGTCAATACACAAAAGGTTGACGGCACAGGTTCCAGCCATTTTAGGCCTGTGACGGATACATGGTTGGTCTGTAAGGTTTTTCTTCGAAGTCTCCTTTGGTGAAGAAGGGAATGGATTTCTATCAAAGAACAAAGCGATACGCCATAGAAAAATTCACAACGAGTGCTCTTTCTCTCCTGGCCAATACATCCAAGGAAAATTTGATTCGCCTCACCGATCTGGCGGAAAAAATTCCCCAGAAAGAATCCTATCGGGAAAAGATCCGATGGATTCGTACCCTTTTCCGAACCGATCACCCCGGCTTGACCATTGCGAAAAGGGTTCTTGGCGAAACGCATCCTCACCATCGAAAGAAGATCATCTCTAACTTCATCATCAACCAACTATTGGTGGGGACCAACCGGAGAAAGGCCTTTGAGGCGGAAAGGGGATTCTACCCGCCGAACGCCATGATCCTCAGCCCGACCATGCGATGCAATCTCAACTGCTATGGTTGCTACTCGGGGAGCTATCCCCAGGAGGACCTTCCTTTCGAAGTGATCGATCGTGTGGTAGGGGAGTGCAAGGAGATGGGCATCCATCTGGTGCTGATGACAGGTGGAGAACCCTTCCTGAGAAAAGACCTCTTTGACCTCTTCGAGAAGCACCCGGATACCATTTTCCAGATTTATACTAATGGCTCCTTGATTGACGAGGGGATGGTGGAACGGTTTATTGAGCTTGGAAATGTCATTCCCTCGATCAGCCTCGAAGGGTTCCGGGAAGAGACAGACGGGAGAAGGGGAAAGGGCCAGTTCGATCACATCGCAAAAGTGATGGACTGGTTGAAAGGGGCAGGAATCTTCTTCGCGATCTCGACCACCCAGACCTCTAAAAACACCGATATCCTCACCAGCGATGAATTCGTTGATTTTCTGATTGAAAAGGGATGTATCCTCCTCTGGAACTTCCACTACATCCCCATCGGTAGAAAGCCCGATCTTTCCCTCATGGCAACTCCTGAGCAGAGGAACCGGATGAGGGAACGGCTCGCCTATTTTCGGGCCACCAAACCTATGCTCTTTGTCGACTTCTGGAATGATGGATGTCTCACTCAGGGGTGCATTGCAGGGGGGAGGAAATACTTTCATGTCAATGCCCGTGGAGATGTGGAGCCTTGCGTCTTCTGCCATTTCGCCTCTGACAATATCAAAGAGAAGTCTCTCGCGGAGGCCCTTAATTCGCCCCTCTTTCGGGAAATCCGTTCCAGGCAACCCTTCTCGGAGAACTATTTCCGGAACTGCCCCCTGATTGATCATCCTGAGCAGGGAAAAGAGATCGCCCTGAAATTTGCCCGGTACTTTACCCACGAGGGGGCGGAGGAATTCTTTACAGAACTGTCTCCAGCCATTGATGCCTATTCAAAAGCCTATGGAGAGATTGCAGAAGTTACCTGGAAGGAGAGGACCGAAAGTCGAAATAGCCAGCCTCTCTCAGAAGGCAGAAAGGTAATGGGTAGACATGGATGAAAGTAACCTTTCCCCATCTGGGTTCGATGCATATCTTCTGCAAGGCGATCGCAGAGACTGCTGGCATTCCCTATATTGTTCCTCCTGAAACCAGCCGAAAAACCCTGACCCTGGGTGTCCTCCACTCCAATGAGAGTATCTGCCTCCCCTTTAAAGTCATCCTGGGAAATTTCATCGAAGCCCTTCAGATGGGAGCGGACACCATTGTGATGGTAGGCAGTGGTCCTCCCTGTCGTTTGGGACTTTATGACCTTGTTCAGAAAGTGATCCTGGAAGATATGGGTCTTCATTATCGATGGTTGACCATTCCGCCCCGATTGACCTGGCAGGCCATCTGGAAGAATCATGAAGAGACGAAGGAGCTGAGAAAAGAATTGAGTGCGAAGAATATTCTCCTCTTTCCCTATGGACTCTGGATGGGGTGGAAGAAGATGATGGCCTGCGAGACCTTGGAACGATTGGCCATGAACGTCAGGCCGATGGAAATCAAAAAAGGGGAGACCCAGAAGCGATTGAAGAAAGCCCTCTCCTGGGTGGATGAGGCCAAGACTCCGAAAATCCTTGAGGAAGCCATTCGGAAAGGAAAGGCCTTTCTTCAGGAAATGGAACAAAATCATTCCCGCATTCCATTTAAAGTGGCGATGGTGGGTGAACTCTACACAGTGATGGACCCTCACATCAATCGAGGAGTGGAACAGAAATTGGGAGAATTAGGGGTTGAAGTGACACGCACTTCTTGGTTCTCCACTCATATTTTGAGGACTCTTCGGAAAAACAAAGCGGATCAAGCCTCAGAGAGAATTCGTTTCTTTGAAGCTTCAAAGGCTTATCTTGGTTACGATGTCGGTGCAGAATGTAATGTCTCCATCGGCGAGGCCATCCTGAGATCCAAAGAAGGATATGATGGGGTCGTCCATCTCATGCCCTTTGCCTGCATGCCAGAGACCACCGCCTCTGGAATTTTGACCAAGGTGGGGAAAGATTGGAACATCCCGATCCTTACCCTCATCTTGGACGAACAAGAAATCGAAGGCCGAATCCAGACACTTCTCGAGGCCTTTGTGGAGATGTTGGAGTGGAAAAGAAGGGCCGCATAGGCATCCCCAGAGCCCTGATGTTTTATCGTTACTTCCCTTTCTGGCACACCTTCTTTGAGGCGCTGGGTTGGGAGGTGATCGTTTCTGACGGGGTAAGAAAAAAGGGAAAGATCATCTATGTCGAAGACAGCTGTCTTCCGATGAAAATGCTCGTCACCCATGCCGTCCAGTTGAAAGATAAAGTGGATCATCTTTTCATCCCCCGGTTGGTCAGCATCCATCGCACTTACATCATGTGTCCTAAATTCCGGGGGGCTCCGGACATCGTACGGCTGGCCACAGAAGGATGTGTCCCCATCATCAACGAGATAATTGATCTTCGAAAGGGAGGGAATTCGTTGAACGAATCTTTTCTGGAAATCGGGGAAAGGTTGGGGGCGTCGAAGAAAGAAAGCAAGAAAGCCTTTCGGGAAGGAGAAAAGTCTTTTTTTAAGTTCAAAGAAGAGTGGATGAATCGGATTAACGGGCTCCCAACGAGACAACTCTTCCAGTTGGGAATCCCCACACCAAAAATAAAGAGCAACTTAGAAAATATTTCCCCTCCCCTGGCGGGAGGGGACGAAGAGGAGGGGGAGGCAACCCGGTTCTTTCCACCCCCACCCTGTGGAGTAGAGGAGCTTACTCCACAGGGCAAGCCCTCCCCCGTCAAAGGGGGAGGGAAAGAGATTGGATTTCCATGGCGTGTGGCATTCGTTGGACATCCTTACAACCTGTTCGATATCGATATCAACAAAGATGTTCTTGCATTAAGCAAAAGTTTAGGAATGGAGATCCTTACCTCTGATCTCCTCTCTGATGAGGAGATCGATCGGCAGATTTCGGGGCTTTCCAAAGAGATTTACTGGTCATCGGGAAGGGAAATCGTTGGGTCCCTGTTTCATTTTCTGTCGAGCGGGGTGGATGGCGTAATCTTCCTCACCTCCTTTAAATGTGGCATTGATGCTCTCCTTCAAGAATTTATCAAAAGGAGGTTGAAGGTTCGAGGAGGATCGCCCGTTCCTCTTCTCATCCTTTCCTTCGATGAACATACAGGGAGGGAAGGGTTGACAACCCGGTTGGAAGCGTTCCGAGATGTGATAGAACAGAGAAAAGGAACTTTGGAATTGAGGAATTGCGAATTTGGGAATTGAACAATCCCTAAATTCCTAAATTCCTTAATTCCTAAATTTAGGGTTTCTTATGGGGCATTATTTGGGCATTGATGTCGGTTCCATCACTACAAACGTGGTGGTGGTGAGTGAGAGCGATCGAGTTTTAGCCAGGTCCTATATCCGGAACAGTGGTCGCCCGATCGAGGCCATCCAGCAGGGGATGGAGGACGTTCTGACTCAATTGGGTGAAACCGTCTCCATCGATGGGGTCGCCACGACCGGAAGTGCCAGACATTTAGCAGCCTACCTCGTGGGCGCAGATCTTATCAAGAATGAGATCACCGCCCATGCCGTTGCGGTGATCGCCTTTCTTCCTGAAGCGAAGACCATTATCGAAATCGGAGGCCAGGATTCCAAGGTCATTGCGCTGAGAGATGGTGTGGTGGTCGACTTTGCCATGAATACGGTCTGCGCTGCAGGGACAGGCTCTTTTTTAGATCAACAAGCAGCCAGGCTCGGGATCTCCATCGAAGCATTTGGAGATTTGGCTTTAAAGGCAGATCATCCTGTCCGGATCGCCGGTCGATGCACGGTCTTTGCTGAGACAGACATGATTCATAAACAGCAGATCGGACATTCTGTTGAGGATATCGTGGCCGGCCTCTGCGACTCCTTGGTTAAGAATTATTTAAATAATGTTTGTCGAGGGAAGGAAATACTTCCTCCCATCGTCTTCCAGGGAGGCGTCGCCGCTAATCGAGGTATTCAAAAAGCGCTCGAAAAGGAACTGGAGGTCTCCCTGATCATCCCGGAATACTTCGATGTGATGGGTGCTATTGGTGCGGCCAAATTGGTGAAAAAGGTCAAACCCTCAAAAACCCAATTCAGAGGATTTGACCTTTCCAGAAAATCCTGTTCAACTCGGGGATTTGAATGCAATGAATGTGAAAATCAATGTGAAGTGATTCAACTCTTAGTAAATCACCAGGTCGTTGCCTGTTGGGGCGATCTCTGCGAGCGCTATCGCCATTCCCAAGGTCATTCATTGCAAATTGCAGATTGAAGAATCTGAAATTTGCAATCTAAAATGCAAAATTAAATGAACATCCTCCTCATCAATCCTGCTCCATCAGGGACCCTTAAAGCGACAGGAGTTCTCTTCCCGCTCTCATTTATTCGAATGGAGTGGCTTTTGCTCAAGGCTCACCTCCTATACTATACCCGATCGAAAAAGGCGATCCAGGATATCTGTCATCATATCAAAAAACACCATTTAGGCATTGGGACGCTCTTACGTTTTGTAAGAGACCACTTTGGGGGTTGAGATGGAACGTTACCCCCGTGCTCTGAACCGTTTTATCTACCTCTTCTTATTCCAGTTCTGTTCAACCCTCATCCCCCGCTCGATACAGAAATTCTTCAGTGTGGTCATAGGAGACCTCTTTTACCTTCTGATGAGAAGGACGAGGACCAGTGTTCGGAAAAATATCGAAGGGGTGAGCAGGGGAAGATGGTCAAAGGAGAAGGTGAACGTTTTAACACGAAAAACCTTCCAGAATTATGGACAATACCTTCTGGACTATATGGTGATGCACAGACTCCGTCCCTCGAACAAATGGAGATGGGTTGAAGAAGAGGCGGGAGAAGATTACATGATGGATGCCCTTCGATCGGGAAAGGGAGTGATCTGCATTACTCCTCATCTCGGCAATTGGGAAGTCGGGGGATTGCTTTTTTCTTTCAGGGGAGGAAAGCTCAACGTTCTCACTCTTGATGAAAGGGATTTGAATACAAAGTCCTTTCGGGAAGAGATGAGAAGAAGGAGAGGAATAAAAAACCTTTATTTTGATCCAAGAGATGATTCTCCAATGGCCATCCTTGGTGTGGTCAAGGCCCTTCGCCGCAATGAGATTGTGGCCATGTTGGGAGATCGGAAAGAGTCTCAAAAGACGATGGTCTTCGATTTTTTTGGTAGGAAGACCCCCTTTCCCATCGGTGTCGCCATCCTTGCCATTGCCACAGGCGCCCCTGTTTTGCCTGTTTTTGTGGTGATGGAAAGAAACCGGAAATATCGAGGCATCATAGAAGCTCCTATCTATTTCACTACCATTTCGAGGGAAAATCGAGAGGTCCTCATTCAAAAAGGCATGGAAAAACTGATCAAAAAATTTGAAGCGTATATCGAAAAATATCCAGATCAATGGTATAATTTTTATTCTTATTGGGATGAAACACTTCGTCAAGCCTGAAGGCTTGAGTTACATTAATAGGTGAAGCATTTGTAACTCATGGCTTTAGCCATGATAATAATATTTTAGTGGAAGAGGAGAAGAATGGTTGAACAAAATGATCACCTGATCGAAAAGATTAAACACCTCATCATCCAGAGATTGAAACTCGTTGAGATGACACCCGAGATGATCGAGACCGATGCCCCCCTATTCGGTGAAGGACTTGGACTGGACTCGATCGATGCTCTCGAATTGGTCCTCGGCTTGGAGAAAGAGTTCGGAGTAATCATTCCCGATGCAGAGGTGGGAAGGAAGGTCTTTCAGTCCGTCAGGACGATGACCCAATATGTCTTAGAACAGCAAGGAAGGGCATGATGGGAAAAACGGCATTCTGCTTTCCTGGTCAACTTCAAGAGAGGCCCATATTAGAGGATCACCATCCCCTGAGGGAGGATCCCCATTTTAATGAATTGTTGGAGAGGGCTTCCCTTGTAACGAAATTTGATCTGTCCAATTTCTCCTTCAAAGGAGAAGAGGCAGCGAATGAATTGGAACTCAAGCTTCAGATATCAACCTATCTGCTTTCCATGGTCCACTTCTACCGACTGAGGGCCGCAGGATGGACTCCGGATATACTGGCCGAGCACAGCATGGGAATTTATGGGGCATTGGCCGGCTCCGAAGCCATCACCTTTGAGGAGGGGCTCTTCATCACAGAATCGATCGGAAGGCTCCTCGAAAGAGAAGGGACCCTTCACCCGGGAGCGATGGCCAGTATTATCGGTCTTCCCTTGGAGGAGGTCCAAAAGATCTGTCAAGACCTTGATGGCTACCAACTCTTCATTGCCAATTATAACGGTTCAATGCAATATGTCCTTTCCGGAGAAGAGGAAGGGGTGGAGAAAGCGATCTCTTTTGCCCTTTCCAGAAGGGCCATTTCTGCTACCCGGCTCGCCTTCGATATCGCTCTTCATTCCCCGTCTCTTTTTTCTTTAAGGGAGGAAATCCAGAATCTTCTGAAGGATATAAAAGTCCAACCAGCCAAGTTTCCCATCCTCAATCATTGGACGATAAAGCCTTTAAGAAAAGAGGAGATTAAAGATTTTCTCTCCCAGGAGATCGGAAGACCTGTCTATTGGGTTCGATGCGTCGAGAAGCTGATCCAGGAAGGCGTCGACCAATTCGTTGAGGTGGGAAATGAGTCTACCCTGACCAAACTGATTCGATGGATCAACCGGGAGGTGGAAGCCTTCTCCGCAGGGGATCGTCTCTGAGGAAGGGTTTGAAATGAAATACCATGAAACATCCCTACAGGTTCGATTCTACGAAGCGGACGCCTATGGAATGGTTTGGCATGGCCACTATGCGGGTTGGTTTGAGGTGGCTCGAAATGAACTGACCGAAAGGTTCCAAATTGGTCCCCTCCAACTCAAGGAGAGAAATCTCTTGGCACCAGTAGTGGAGTTGACCTGTCAGTTTAAGTTTCCAGCCACCTTCGGAGATTCACTGGTCATTCAGACAACGATGGAGAGAACGGAAGTAGCTAAATTGATCTTCCACTACCGCGTCCTCCATCAAGGGAACGGGAAAGTCTTGGCTACTGGCTCTACCACCCATGTCCTTACCGATCTCAAGGGGAATCTTATTTATTGGGTTCCTCCAGGGGTGCTCGAAAGAATCGAAGCGATGAGAAAGTATTTAGAGGTGTAATTAAATTTTAGATTTTCGATTTGCGATTTGCAATTTTAAATCGGCAATTGGAAATCTGAAATTGAAAATATTATGAAGGTTCTTCTGATCGATCCCCCTCATCAACTCTTTCCAGGCCTTCGGATGTGGACTCCTTCTTTTGGTCTTCTTCAATTGGCTGCCTATTTGGAGAGGGAAAAGGTGGAGGTCCAGATCATTGATGCTACCACTCTCCCGAACCCATGGAAGGATCTCGCAGCCTCCGTTTCGACATCGAAGGCCGATATCATCGGAATCACCTGTTCTGCCACCTGCCTTTCGCCCGAGGCAATTCAGGCCGTCCATCTCTGTCGAAAACTTTCACCGGACTCCATTATCGTGGCGGGGGGAAGCCATTTTACAATGATGACCGAGCCCCTCCTTCAGGAGGTTAAGGAACTGGACTATATCATCTTAGGTGAGGGAGAGATAACCCTTTCTCGACTCCTTCAGGACCTATCCAGGGGAGGGAGGGGGAGAGGGATGAAAGGCATTGCTTACCTTGAGGATGGAAAAGTGATCCTTAACGGAAGACAACCGTTGATCCCTAATTTAGATTCCCTTCCTCTTCCCGCCTACCATCTCATCGATATGGAGAGTGAGGCCTACTACTGGCATGGCATGGGAAGGAAAGCCTTCGGACTCTCCACCAGCCGTGGCTGTGGGGACCGATGTGCTTATTGTTCTGAGACGAGGTTCTGGGAAGGGGTGTGGAGGGGACGGAGCGGAAAGAAGGTGGTGGAAGAGATTTCTTATCTTCACCGTCAATACGGTAAGAGCCTCTTTGTCTTCAACGAGAATACGTTCAACTGGAATCGGAAACGGGTGGAGGAGTTTCTTAAGGAGTTGGGAAGGTCCGGTCTCCGTATCCACTTCTGGTTCCAATCCCGGATCAAGGACATCCTCCGAGATGAGGATCTCATCCCGGAGATGAAACGCCTCGGTCTCTATGAAGTCATGTTAGGGATCGAGAGTATCCATTCTGATGTGCTCACCCGATATGAAAAACAGCAAACCAGAGAGATGGCGCAGAAGGCTATCGATATTCTGAGGAGAAACAAGATCATGGTGATGGCCAACATCATGTGCGGGGATTGGGACGACTCGCGAGAATCTCTCGAGGAAGTTTTCCAATTTGTCAGGACGCAGAGCGACTTTCTGGTCCTCACCTTGACTACTCCCCTTCCCGGAACAAAATATTTTGAAGAAGCAGAACGATTGGGAAGAATCCGGGAGAGGGATTTTGGAAAATACGATTTCATGCACCCGATCATGGATACAAAGTTCTTATCCGCAGAGGAGGCTCACCGTCTTCAGCAGGCCTATCTTAAGAAATATTACACCCAACCGAGGATACTCCTGGGTGCATTTTTCAATCCGAATCCCTTCAAACGGATGGCCTACCGACTCATACTCCGATATGTCTGGGAGCATGTGACGAAGAGACCTTGGAAACAGCCGAATCTCGATTCCCCCTCACCCCATCCCTCTCCCCTCCGGGGAGAGGGGAAGGGTGAGGGGAAGTTCGGAGTGATGAGTAATAAGTAAGGAATAAGAGTTCAAAGACCAAAGGAAAAAGCAGAAGGCAGAAGGCAGTAAGCAGAATATAAATAAAAGTAAAGGCAGGAGTTTGAATCCGCAATCCGCAATCCGTAATCCGAATTTGAAGAAGGTTCTCCTCATCTTCCCCAGAGAGAAAGGGATCAAATTTTCTAATGACACCCTGTATCCTTTCCCCATATTGGGCCTCACCCTCCTTGCCTCCCTCTTTCCAAAAACATATGAGGTCAAGATTGTTAACGAATTGATTGAGAAGGTCGATTTTGACGCAGATGTTGATTTAGTTGGGATCACTGCCTTGACTTGTGTGGTCAGAAGGGCCTATGCGATTGCAGATCAATTCCGAGAGAGGGGGGTAAAAGTGATCTTGGGTGGGGTTCACCCAAGCCTTTTACCTGAGGAGGCAAAAGAACATGCAGACTCTGTCTTTATTGGGGAGGCTGAGGGGATTCTTGATGAACTCTTAAATGACTTCGAGGCGGGAAGACTCAAACCTTCTTATAGAAATCAAGATTGGTCAGACTTAAGAGGAATGCCTCTCCCAAGACGAGATCTTCTGAATAAACATTATAGTCCCTTTTTTAAAGTGATCGAGACGACCCGAGGCTGCCCAAACCGTTGCGAATTCTGCTCCGTTCCGACAATCAATGGAAAGCGTTATCGGGTCCGTCCTTTGGAGGAGGTGGATCAGGAAATATCTTCCATTGTCAAGAAGAAAGGAGAATATCTTTTCCTCACCGACGACAATGTGACGGCGAGAGAAGATTATGCCCTGGACCTCTTCGAGATCTTCAAACGTCATCGTGTCAAGTGGATGGGGTTTACGACCATTCAGATCGCAAAGAATGCAGAGCTTCTCAAAAAGGCGCAAGAGAGCGGCTGTGTCTCTCTCTTCATCGGTTTTGAATCTCTTCTTCAGGAGAATTTAGACAGTGTTTCGAAACGCTTTGTGCATACAGGAGAGTTATCAGATTTAGTCAAAACCATACAAGGTCATCAAATCGGCATCCACGGTTCTTTCATCTTCGGGTTCGATGGAGATGACTTGAGCATCTTTAAAAGAACGGTTGAATTTGTCCAGAAGAACAATATCGAACTTCCTACCTTTTCAGTTCTCACGCCTTTTCCAGGGACTCCCCTCCGAAAGCGACTGGAGGAAGAAGAGAGAATTTTTGATAATGATTGGTCTCATTATGATATGAGTCACGTGGTCTTCAGGCCTAAAAAGATGACGGTTCAGGAACTTAAAGAAGGATACCTCTGGGCACAGAAATATGTTTGCGCTCCTCGGTCGATATTAAAACGCCTTCTCTGGGGACCTAAGCACCACTTCTTTTACTTCTTGATGTCGAACTTTGTCCTTCGGGGTGCTCAGATGGAGGTAATTCGGAGGGTCAAAAAAGAACCCATTGCAAATTAGAAATCTTTGATAGTGAGATGCTGAACCAATACTGAAACAAGTTCAGCACAAGGTTCATGACATAAAAGGTGTCATTCCGAACCTATTCCGGAATCTCATAAAGAAAACATTTTGCATTACAGGGAAGTTCCTATGAAGATTCTCCTCGTCTCTGTCAACCGAGAAAAGATGCCCTATCCTGTTTTCCCTCTGGGATTGGCTTATCTTGTCAAGGTATTGAGAGAGGAGGACTATCCGATCGAGGTGATGGATCTCTGTTTTTCTATCGATCCCTCCACCGATCTAAAAAATTGTCTCTACCGGTTTCAACCCGACCTGATCGGACTTTCTTTGAGGAACCTGGATAATCTCACCTTTCCGACGTCCTTCTCTTATCTTAAAGAGGTGGAGGAAGTCATTCAGGTTTGTCGCCAATCTTCCTCATCCAAAGTGGTCATTGGAGGTTCCGGATATTCTTTAGCCCCAAAAGAACTCCTCCAGTATTTAGATGTCGATTTTGGAATTGTGGGGGAGGGCGAAGAAGTCTTTCTGCAATTAGTGAGGAGTCTTGCGAAAGGTGACCCTATCTCCCCATCTCCTTATCTCCTCATTAAAGAGAAGCCTCTTCCTCGTTGGATAGGAGGAGCACGGGTCCGTTCTATGCGGGCTCCTGATCGGACCCTTTTTAAAACGCGCCGTTATTTAGAAGAGGGAGGAATGGTCAACCTTCAGACGAAACGAGGCTGTCCCTTCTCTTGTATTTACTGTACTTACCCTTTATTGGAAGGTAAAGAGGTGAGGTTGCGAAGGGTCGATGAGGTAATTGAGGAAATTCGCCAACTCGCCCAGGAGCAGGTGTCAGATTACATCTATTTTGTTGATGACATCTTCAATTATCCTCCTTCTTATGCTGAAGCGTTGTGTCGTGAGATGGTTCGGGGCAAGGTTGATGTGAAATGGAGCGCTTTTGTTAGCCCGGGTTTTTTGACGGAAGACCTTTTAAAATGTATGAAGGAAGCTGGGTGCGTCGGAATCGAATTGGGGACCGATTCAGGGTCCACTCGGATGCTTAAGAATTATAAGAAGTCCTTCACCATAGAGAATGTCATTCACTCTTCAAAACTCTGTTCGAAATTTAAGGTCAACCACTGTCACTATCTCCTATTCGGTGGTCCTGGTGAAGATGAGGAGACGATCGAGGAATCCTTTCGACTGATGGATCGACTCGATCCCACGGCCATCATCGCCATGCTGGGTATCCGGATCTACCCGGGGACCGAGATGGAGCGGATCGCCCTTTCTGAAGGTGTGATTCATAAAGATTCTAATCTCATCTATCCCTATTTTTATATTTCCCCCATGTTGGAAAGAAAACTGGAGGACATCATCCAAGAGAAAGCCCTGGAAAGAAAGAAATGGATTGTCCCGGGCCTGGAAATCAATATCACGCAGAGTCTGATGGAGCAAATACGAAGATTTCGAATTCGGGGACCATTGTGGGAGTTGGTGGGGAGAATGAAGAAACCAAGAATAAGACCATTGGGAAATTCCAAATCCCAAGCACCCAATTCCAAATAAATCTCAATTAACCAAATTCGAAACTTCAAATAAACTCATTAGCCCCCTCACCTCCTCCCTCTCCGCTGTGGGGAGAGGGGAAGGGTGAGGGGAAATTTCAAATATCTTTGGCTAGAATTTATTTGGGATTTGGAATTTGTGATTTGGGATTTTCTATTAAAAACTGTTTGATTCCTCGGTGAGGCCGGTAACAGGAATGGAGGAACCATGCAATTGAAAGAAAAGGTGGCTATTGTCACAGGAGGGACGAAAGGGATTGGAAAGGCCATTTGTCTACTTTTTGCAGAGGAGGGGGCAAGGGTCGTTGCTAACTTCTCAAAAGATGTGGCCGCTGCAGAAGAGCTGATGAAGGAGGTGCAATCGAAAGGTCTTCACATTGGCCTTTTTAAAGCGGATGTCACTCAATTCGATCAGGTCAAAGAGATGGTCGAGGAGACCTTCGCCCAATATGGGAGGATTGATGTGCTGGTCAATAATGTAGGCCTCATACGGGATAACTTCCTCATGTTGATGAGTGATGACGATTGGGATTCCCTCATCAAGGGAAATCTGAACAGCCTCTTCTACTGTTGCAAAATGGTGATCCGGAAGATGATCCCAGAGAGAAAAGGTAAGATCATCAACATTTCTTCGATCAGCGGAATTTTGGGAACCTCTGGCCAAGTCAATTATGCGACGACGAAAGGAGGGATGATTAGCTTCACCAAATCCCTTGCTCGCGAACTGGGCCCTTTCAACATCCATGTCAATGCGGTGGCTCCAGGTCTGATCGAATCTGAAGTGGTCTCAAAGATGCCGAAGGAGAAAGTGGAAGCGATCATCAAATCTTCCAGCCTGGGGAGGATCGGAAAGCCTGAGGAGGTGGCAAGGGTCGTCCTCTTTCTTGCATCGGAACAGTCGGACTACATCACCGGCCAAACTATCATTGTGGATGGGGGAATCATATAAACCGATTGCGGAATGCGGAATGTAGAATGTGGAGTTAGAAACAGAACAACGTTTCCTTTTTCTATTCTACGATTTCTTACCCCCTGAGGCGAACGCAGCGCCACGCTCGGCGAGGAGCTGACGAAGCACTGAGCGATGGCAGCGCTGCTCGTCATTGCAATAACAACCGACCGAGAAATTCGTTTGGTGCGATAATGCTGCGAGTAGATCAATAACCCGGCTGTTCTCCGCTCGGCTCATTTCCGAGCGGTAGCGTTTGACGAAAGACCGCCAATCAGTCTCATTTTTAGCTGATCGTGCGGCCTTAAGAAGCTGCTCGCTGGGTGCGAGGTTAGGTAGCCATATATCATAGTAATTGCGCAACGCATACTCGCTCTTGGGCACGCCTCTTGGTGGGCGCCGAACTGTGCCGATACGTAGCCCCTCGTTGCTTATGCGGGGGCTTCCAAGCTGCACGATAAGAACCGCCATGGATTCACCTCCGTTTGAATCTTAATGGCCTCTCCACTCGACGCCTAACGATGAAATTCAGCAGAGATATTCGTTCTCTGCTGGAATGGTTAGGCTCTGCTCATTCCTCTTAAAGTCAATGATCAAGTCAGGCCCCAGACTCCTTCCCTTGATGGCTCAATCAACCTCGTCATTCTATAACCCTTAGGGCCTCTTAGCTCGCCCGTGCCCGAAAACACCGGGTAAAGCTACTTGTTCGGCCATTCTTAGGACGCCCACTTGAGTAAGAGCTTTCTGTGATTTATCGCGCAATCTCGCAAGTAGAGATTAATAAGGTTTTGATAAGGCATTCCCAGTTCGGTCGCCATGGCCTTAAAATACGTCACCGAACCTTTATCGAGCCGAATTGTGACCGGCTGTTTCAGATGTTTAATGTAAGGGTTTTTCTCTCCCTTCATCTCTGAGAAATCGTAATGCGCTCTCATTGGGTCACCTCCAGTAAGCGGCTGCTTCTTTTTTGTTTGCCTTTCGAGCTGAGACGATGCGGATGGCTTTGTCATCCAATCGATAGCAGTGACATACCACCAGCACCCTTAATTTGAAGCTCATGCCGAGCATGATAAATCGATCTTCATCTTCCGAATGATCCGGGTCATAATATCGAATCGCATTCTCGTCGAGGAAGACTGTTTGCGCCTCATCAAACGATACACCATGCTTTCTCTTGTTTTTGAGACTCTTACTCTCGTCCCATTCGAAGCGAATATCACTCATATGTACATTGTAAGCATAATGTGATGGAATGTCAATATCTATGGGTCGAACGTGTGGGTCACTTGCGGGCGTCCAGCGCAGCGGAATGGCCGTCAAGTGCATCCATTGGTTGGGTCCTCTTCCATACAACTTCCTCTTCGGTACTCCTGTCTTCTGACCAAGTTGGCATTCTCTGCATAAGCGTCAGAGGGACCTTCACTTCGGCTTTGGACTTTGGGTTGAGGAAGAATTCGAACGATTCTTCAGGGGCTATCGGTGCGTTGAGCGGATCTTGATTGGAGTACAAAACCCCGGCTACGGAGCTGAACTCGTCAGAGTAGAAGAGAGATAAATTTACCAGACTGCCGGAGTCCCGGACGGTGGTTTCCTGGCGTTTCGAGTACGGCTTCGAGTTTTTGCTTAAAGGAATTGCCAAGTCGCCTGCTCCGGCAAGCACGCGAAGCATGACGGGCTGTGGCCACTCCAGGAGTGACCCGAACTGGTTCAGTGCACACGCACTCACGGCGACAACAAACGCATCCTTCTCTGAGACGATCCCGCGCTGGACATAGCAGTTCAACCTTTCTTGCTTGTCCGTGACAGCTTGGGTGAGGCGGAGAAGACATTCGCGTATGGGTAGGTCTTGAACGCCGTTTACGACTGACTCAGGAACTGCATCACCTTTCGTGCCCGGCTTCGGCGCTACCGCTTCAACCCAAACCTTAGTATCATCGAAGTCCAGGAGTATGTCAGGTCGATCATCTTGGGAAAAAGTCGAGACGGGAAAACCAAGCCGAACCAGGCCAAGCGTGAGGTACATTTCCCACCAACGTTGGTGAAATTCAAACTGGAGTTTCTTTCGAAAACTCCTGGGGGCGTGGGGACGGTACTCCAACCACATTTGCTCAAGCCGCTGACGATTTGGTTCTCCTCGCTTATCGTCACGAATAAGAGTGTATAGCGCGTCCTCCCCTTTTCTCGTCGCCTGCAACAAGTTATCTCTCATTATCTCCTGACACAACTCCGCGGCTCATCGGGAGCCGGATTTATCGGCGATCCAGTGGAGCGACTTGTTCGACGTTTCTTTAAATCACTTTTTGGACTGAAGTATAGAGGTCTGGCCAATGGCCTTGACGCAATCGGAACTTAGTGCCATGATTATGTCCTGTCCTTGCATCAAAATCTATTAGCACATGGCCATCTTCAATGCACTTAACGAAATTATCGAAGGAAAATCCAGATAGAATATAAAGACTTTCGTATTTGAAATACTCATGTTTGTCCACAACTTTCGTATCAGCAATGACATAAAAGCAATTTGTGATTTTAGTACCAATCGCATATTTCAGATCGTCAAATCCCCAATAAGGTTCCGGGTTTATTGGTCCAAGCCCGATTTTTGTGTTAACAGAAGATAACCACGATGAAATATCCGTATCTGTTCGGTCTGCCTTCGTTGAATCGAAAACGAAACAGATTTTCTTAAAGGCTCTATCAACAACGACACTGAACCCCCGATTTGTGTATGCCGTAGCACTTGTAGTAGAGCGGAAACTCTTTTCTTCTTTGGGGTACTTTAGCCCAGCTTGGGCATGTGGCCAGCCATAGAGAGGTAAAAGGATTTTAGTAACTATTTTCGCTGCTCTTGGAGATGGATCAATGTGTTTCAGTGTTATCGGTGCAGCGGAATGTTTCCTTTGCCCTTTTAGCTCCCATTCTCTGGCATTCGGTATTGGGAGATTGTTTTCTTCAATTCCAAGCAGTTTTTCAAGCGTGTTGCCAACAGCTCCGTCATTGCGTGTGTCAATTGTCTTCTTGACGCTTCTATGCCAACCAGCATTGCAGATATCTCGAATTTGTTTGATGAGTTCGTCCTTCGTGTAAAGTTTCATGGTTCCGGCGGCCTCCAAAAGTCAAGCAAGTATTCAAATGTTACACCCATAGTTATATAATTACTTGGCCAACCAAAAATACCAATCTGATTAACGATATTGGTTCTATCCCAAATAATTATGTTTCTCAATTCGTATCCGCGTTTACGGAGTTCTTCTATGAGTGCAACATGAATTGTGATTCTTTTGTTTTCCCACCACATGTCAGGCACATTTATGACGCAATGACCTTTGGGTTTGAGAAGAGACAAAAGAGACTCGAAGATGTCGCCCATCATATGGGTGTATAGTTCAATGGGCAGCGTTCCCAGATCACGAGGATCTTGGGAATACTGTTCTATTTTCCCAAGTTGCTCATTATCTCTGAATCTTCTGGACTTATTCTTTCGGGCTCTATTTAGCAGGTTTGCGTAGGGTGGTGATGTCCAGATTAAACTGACAGTGCTGGGTTGGAAGTATTTCGTAATATTCTTGGCATCATCTTGAATAGCAACTTGTCGAGAATGGTTAAACAGGTTGGTTTGTTCGCGAATCCTTGTTTCACAAAGACTAATGTATCGGGGTTG
>Ga0315279_10003872_pt1 | contig 20465 bp, 26 predicted proteins | sample YL17G06_20_MG_FD_203694 | JGI IMG/M metagenome (GOLD analysis project Ga0315279, IMG submission 203694) | Sediment microbial communities from Yellowstone Lake, YNP, Wyoming, USA - YL17G06_20 | ecosystem: Environmental > Aquatic > Freshwater > Lake > Sediment | place: USA: Wyoming | collected... | reverse complement strand
TCACTGCCGAGTATGATTGTCATAAGGAGCATCCTCGGGACGAAGAAATCCTTTGTCTACTTCGGTCTCGTTATAGGATTCTCCACAATTGCGGGGATGATTTTTGGATGGATAGTGGGGTAGAAGCGGTTTTGGGAATAACCAAAGATCATATCGAAAGAGGCGGGAAAACTCTGGCTTGGCGATTGACGGCCAAGTAATTAAGTAAGGGGAGCGAGTGGAGTCAACAAAGCGAGGTTAGGTAATGAGGTCAAAACTGAGAACACTGCTGCTTCTTTCCATTTTTCTCTTAAGTACACTTCTAATAATCTGGGTATTTGTCATGTTCTGGCCGACGTACCGGCATCCTTACGAACGCCCTTCCGAAGGCTGTGGAGTCACAGGGTGTGGAGTGCCCTAGGAATTGACGGCCAGGTAAAGAGTGCAGGAAGGTTCTTCCCACGGAAGAGATTAAAAAATTATTGTAAAGGAGGCGAAGACATGAGAAAGATTGAGATTCTCGGAATGGGTTGACCGAAGTGCAATCAGCTTGCGGAGCGAGCCAAGGAAGCTGTCAAAGAACTTGGAATTGACGCCGAAGTAATTAAAGTTCAAGACATCAAAACCATCACCAATTATGGCGTGCTGATGACACCGGCTTTGGTGGTGGATGGTGTAGTAAAGGTAGCAGGGAAACTTCCAAAAGTGGAAGAGATCAAAGGATGGATAAAATAGGGTATGGTAAAAAATTGCCAACTCAATCGGAATCGTCATTCCGGCGAAAGCCGGAATCCAGTACTCTTAAGACCTTCTGGATGCCGGATCAAGTCCGGCATGACGGAAAAGGCTGTTTACGGACTGGCACTAAATAAAAAGGAGGAGAAATGGAGGAGAAATGCTTGTGTGGACCGACTGAAATCTTGATTTTTCCCTGTTCGGGCGGGTCCAATGTTGGGCAGATCGCCAATCAAGCAGGCGTAAAATTAACCAAAGAGGGCATGGGCAATTTTTTCTGCCTGGCGGGTATTGGAGGCCACGCAAGTGGGATGATTGAATCGACAAAGGCGGGCAAAGTAATTGTTGCAATTGATGGCTGTCCAGTAGCCTGCGCTAAGAAAACACTGGAACATGCTGGTTTCAACATTGACGAATATGTTCAGGTCACAGAAATTGGCATAGAAAAGAATCACGATTTAGATCCTATATCTCCTGATGTTGACAAGGTAACCGCATATCTGACGCCTCGGATTCTAAAAAGGAAAGGGCAGACATAATCGGAGAGGATTTATGGAGGAAAAGGACTATCGTCTCATTCTCATTGGGAACACACAGGTTGGTTTAATGGGACTGAAGGGAATCTTTGAGGAATTAAAAAGCCAGAGAGGAAAACCTGAGGCGGACTTAAAACAGATGCTGGTGGAGAAGGCAGGAAAAAAGAATTATATTCCTAACTCTGTAAAGGGGGAATATGAGAAAGCTCTTTTCAGGGAGTTTAGAAAATTTTTGGGTGAGAAAGTAGAGGAAGAAAGAGGTGGGTTCCTTGAAGTGGCTATCCTTGGCCCAGGTTGTTATTCTTGCAATAAACTGGAACAGAATGTGATGGCTGTGCTTTCCGAAACCGGGATCCGGGCAAGTTTGAACCACATCACTGACCCGGACCTGATGGCCCAATATGGAATCCTGCCCACACCTGCTCTTATTATTAATGGAAAAATCAAATCTGTCGGGATAAATCCAACCAAGTCTTCTATTAAGAAGTGGCTGGAGGAGGAAAGAGGATGACGATAAAGTCGGTGATATTGAAACTCAACCCTGAAGAGATATCGAGATTGACGAGGATTCTTCTCGATGAAGAAAAGGAAGAAGCCCTTCTATTTCTAAAGGAATGCCTCAAACCTCAATTGGATCAGGCAACCAGGAATCAATGAGACCCTTTTTCCAGGCCTCGTGAAGACCTCTTTAATTTATTAGTAATAAATAATCAGGGATGGCCAAAATGAAAAATCTTACCCTCATCTTAATTACTCTGCTGCTTTTATCTACTCTCCCGTTTCTGCATCAAACTTCTTTCTCCCAATCTTCGATTGAAAGGATTCCTAAGGATATTGCCAAAGTTCCACTTCCGAAACTTTTGGACTTCGGAGCGGGTACATGCATCCCCTGCAAGAAGATGGCCCCTATTCTTAAAGAATTGTCTGAAGAATACAAAGGTCGGGTTGTCATTAAAATAATCGAAGTTTACCAGGCAAGGGAGCTTACCCAAGCTAACGGAATACGCCTCATCCCAACACAGATATTCTTCGATGCAAAAAATCAGGAAGTTTACCGGCACGCGGGATTTATGGACAAGGAGCAGATCAAGGCAATGTTCCAGAAGATGGGAGTCCAGTAAATCATGGAGACCCTTCTCAATCATTTTTCCCAATCGATTGCAGATAATCCCTTGCTCGCCTATCTGGGTGTCTTTCTCGGAGGCATCCTCTCCTCTTCGAGTCCTTGTGTTCTGGCCACCATCCCATTGGTGATCGGGTATGTAGGGGGTTATTCAGAAGGAAATCGCCGTAAGGCTTTTATTTACTCCCTTACCTTTATCTTAGGCCTCTCTCTCACCTTTACTGTTTTAGGAGCAATCGCTTCACTGGTTGGCGGACTCTTTGGGATGATCAGCCGGACGTGGTATTTCATCATTGGGGGAGTGGCTATCGCTATTGGACTTCACCTTATCGGTATTTATAGCCTAAATATTCCTACACCAGTCAATTTTCAGCCGAGACGGCGTGGGATCATCGGGGCATTTCTGCTTGGGGCCCTCTTCGGGATCGTCTCCTCTCCTTGTGCGACTCCTGTGTTAGCACTGATTCTTGCCTTCGTGGCTTCGAAGGGGGAGGTGGTTTACGGGACCTCTTTGCTCTTTGTCTATGCCCTCGGACATTGTGCCCTGATCTTTTTAGCCGGAACAGCAACCGGCTTTGTAGAAAACTTCGTTAAATCTAAAGGGATCTCCAACGTGACCGCATGGGGCAAACGCATTGGAGGATCGATTGTCGTCTTTGCGGGGACCTACTTGATTTACCTGGGAATCACGCTATAGGAGGAGAGGTTTCATGAAAAAGCGGATGATCGTTCTATGTTGTATGTTGCTTCTTTCCTTTTCCGCCCTCGTAAAGGGGCAACAACCCACTTCGATTCAAATGTATATATTTTATGCAGACGATTGTCCCAACTGCCAGGCCATCCTCCAGAGTTATGTGCCCACGCTTAAATCGATGTATCCTTTTCTGGATATCAAAACCTTTGATTTAGCCAATCCCTCCTATTATGAGGCCTTAGCTAAACTTGAGAAAAAGTTTAACCGGAAGGCAGATGAGCTTCCGATCCTATTTATTGGAGATCAGATGCTCTTTGGGGAACAAGAAATTATGGAGAAATTGGATCCCCTGATTATTGAATATCAATTGAAAGGAGAACTTCGTCCTTCCTTGCCACCTCTTGAAATTGAATCTCTCACCAAAGTTTCTGAAAAAATGTTTTCAGTGGATTTGGCCTATTTTTATCAGAAGGGATGCCCAAAGTGTGATCGGGCAAGCTATCTGCTTAAATATATAAGCAAAAAATACCCCCATCTCAATCTCAAACAGATCGACTTAAATACGGCTGACGGCAAGCGTCTGAATGAAACCTTGTCAAATCGACTCAACCTCCCCGCAGAGAAGCGTTTAATCGCACCGACGATCTTTATCGGGAATGATTTCCTCCCGCCCGAAGAAATCACGGAATCCAAAGTCGAGGGGCTGATCCAGAAATATGGACAAAAAAGTGCTGGTGTCAGTGCCAGTGAAAGTAAACCTACGTTAGCAACACCGACACCAACACCATCACTATCCCTGTCACAAGAAGAGACCAAAAAAGCAGAAGAATCGATTATAGAACGCTTTAAATCCTTTGGAGTCCTGGCCATCCTCTTGGCAGGCTTGATTGAGGGAATGAATCCATGTGCCTTAGCCACTCTCATCTTTTTCATCTCCTATCTCACCATGGTGGGCCGAAAACGAAAAGAGATCTTTATGGCAGGGATGGGTTTTTCCGCCAGTAGCTTTGTAACTCACTTATTGCTCGGTTTTGGGATTCTCAATTTCATCCAATATTTCTCCTTTTTCCCTCTATTTTCTCGGATCGTTTACCTGATCACTTTTATATTCTCCCTTTTTCTCGGGATTTTTAGCCTCTACGATTATATCCAACTGAAGAAGGGGCGACCTTCCAAGATGAGACTTCAGGTTCCAGATTTTTTAAAGAAAAGGATTCACCGTATCATTCGAACAAGAAGTAGTGAATTTGAGGGCAATGAGGAAACTCAATTGGCTCGCCTCTTAATTATTGCGATCTTCATAGGTTTCATCGTCACCCTCTTACAATCTACCTGTACAAGCCAAGTCTATCTCCCTACACTCCTTTTTATCACCAATATCCCGTCATTGAGGGGAAGCGCCTTTCTTTACCTCATTTTTTATAACTTAATTTACATTCTCCCATTACTGGCTATCTTTGGTATCGTCTATTGGGGAGTCACTTCAGAACAACTTTCCTTCTTTATCCAAAAGAGGGCATCCACTATTAAACTCCTCACTGCCATCTTCTTCTTCGCCTTGGCAGGAATCTTAATTGCGAGCTTCATATAAGGAGGAATAATGCTTCTTCAATCATATAAAATCACACGAATCCTTCCATGTATAGCCGATCCAGAGAAGATTCGTGTCATTGCAGAGGTATCGGACGAAATCCATGAGGTGTTCCCTTACCTGAATGCCGTTATCAAGGGATGTATCTATAATCACCCAGCTCTAACCCTGACCATACGGAATGAAGAAAAATTGGTCACCCTTCACACCCGCCATGTCACATTGACCCTGATCGAAGATGAAAAGGAGGCTCAAGAAATCCTGGATCGGTTAAAAGATTTGATTAACGAAACCTACCAGAATAGAGACCAAATTGAGCCCAACTATTCGGAAGGGGATCATTTAAAACCATCCGATATTCAAAAGCTTCTTCCTGGAACGAATTGTAAAAAATGTGGTTTCCGGAGTTGCCTTGCCTTTGCTTTCAAATTAGTCGATCAGAAGATAGAGATTGTAAAATGCCTTCCTCTATTCTCAGATGGATTTAAAGAAAAACGAAAGGTGCTTCTTGAAATCCTCCAGAACGCTGGATTTACAGTCCCACCGGAGTTATTGGAATCTGAAAGAAGTTAGAGAAAGGGATTGTGAAGGAAAACCTTCTTGAGACAATCGTAGATCTAAAAAAATCCGGAGACCCTGCAGCCCTCGCCGTTATTGTCAGGACAGAAGGATCTACGCCAAGAAGAGCCGGAACCAAAATGGTCGTCTTAAAGGACGGCAAAACCATTGGAACGATGGGGGGAGGCGACTTGGAAAAGAGGGTTATAGAAGAAGCCACAGAGGCCATTAAGCAGGGTGAACCGAGGGCGATCTCATTTACTTTGGATATCGAGAAAGGAAAACTCGATATGATGTGCGGAGGCGAACTCGAGGTCTATATCGAACCTATCCTTCCAGACGAAAAACTGATCATCTTTGGAGCAGGACATATCACCAGAAGCCTTGCCCCTTTGATGAAAGGGGCTGGTTTTAAAGTATCTGTGGTGGAGGACAGTCCGGATCTCCTTCAGAAGGATAAGTTCCCCGAGACTGAAGACTTGGTCCTGACTGACATGGAGCAATTTGCCAGAAATCTTCCCTCTGCTCCACGGACATATATCGTGCTTCTATCGAGAGGATTCTCAAAAGACAAGGCAATCTTAACCCAACTCATACAAAAAGATTTCAAATACATAGGAATGATCGGGAGTGCGAGGAAAATTGTGACCATGAAGGAGGATCTTAAGAAACAAGGAGTCCCTGAGGAAGCTCTTCTAAGACTTCAGGCACCCATTGGATTGAATATCGGAGCGGAAACTCCTGAGGAGATCGCCATCAGTATCGCAGCAGAAATTATCGCAGCGAAAAAGGAGAAATTAGAAGGATTTAGAAAAGGAAAATAGGGGGACAAGATGTTGCTTCAAAACTATACTTTAAGAATCGTTCTTCCTGAGTGTAACCCGTCTTCAGAGAAATTGAATGCCATCGTCGAACTTTATGAGGATATTAGTGAAGTGCTTCCCTATCTCAATACGGTGTTTAAAGGGTTCCAGTATAATGACAAAGAAAAGATATTAACCATAAGGTGGAAAGGCCGGGCCATTACATTTCGGTCTAAACAGATTGCTTTGACCAAACTGGACGATGAAAAGGAAGCCAGAGAGGTCGTAGAAGAATTAAAACGCATTATAAATGAAACTTATGAAAATAAAGATCATATCAACCCCACTTATTTCTCAAAGCCGGTACCACGGGCTCAAGAAATTTCAAAACTCCTTCCAGGTAAGAATTGCAGGGAATGTGGAAAGCCCACGTGTATGGCCTTTGCTTGGTCTCTTTACCTGAAGTTGGTCAACAACGAATTTCCCGATTGGGAAAGTTGTCCATTGCTTTTAACAGAAGAATTTGAGACAAATCGTCTGAAATTGCTGGATATCTTTCCTGATGGTAGGGAATAGCCGAAAGATGGGGAGGAAGATAAATAAAGGGATTTTTATCTTTTTTATTGCCCTATTTTTTTTGACAATCCCTGTTAATTCAGTTTTTCCCGGTGAAACTGGATCAAAGGATGAGATCATCCGGGCCATTCAAATATTTCGAAAGGAGAGAGATCATTTCTTTAAGAATGCACCCAATTCTCCGCTGGAGGAAGCTGAGAAAATTCATTTTAAAGGTTTGAAATACTTTCCCATCGATCTCAAGTACCGTTTCGAAGGAAAGATCGAAAGGTATATTATTAATATCAATGATCCAAAATATTACGCCACCTTCTTAACCAACAAGGGACCAAGAAAACGATATGTGCGATACGGGAAGTTTCGATTTACCCTGGAAGGAAAAGACTTGACCCTGGAACTCTATAAGTCAATTGGAAGCGATGCCATCTTTATCCCATTCTACGATAAGACCAACGGCCACGAGACTTATGAAGGAGGCCGCTATTTAGATGCGGAGATCTTAATGCCCGGATATCGTTTGTTGATTGATTTTAACTATGCCTATAACCCATCGTGTGCTTATAATGAAACATTTGTCTGTGTTCTTCCATTGGAGGAAAACCGATTGAACATCGAAATCCGGGCAGGGGAGAAAAAGTTCGATTAGGCTAAGTGCTGAAAGTATTTATATTGGAGGTGTCTTATGGAGATTAAAATTTTAGGTCCCGCCTGTGTGAATTGCCTCAAGCTCGAACTTCTGGTCGCCCAAGCTTTAAAAGAGACCGGATGTGAGGCGACAATAGTGAAGATAGTGGAAGACAAAGAAATATCAAAATACAGAGGGGATCCACCTATTTTGTTGATCGAAGGCAAGGTGGCTCATGCTGGGCTCCCGCTTCCGCCTTTGGATGAGATTAAGAAGTTTATCTTGACACGATAGGGCTGAATTCTTTGTGGCTAAGATCCTGATCGTAGAAGATAATGAGTCCCAGCGGTTCCTTTATCAGGAAGAGCTTGAAGAGGAAGGTTATGAGGTCGTCTTGGCAAAGAGTGGGAAAGAGGCTTTAAAGTGCTTGGAGGGGTCCCTGTTTGATCTGATTATATTGGATATTCGTATGCCGGAGATGGATGGTATTGAAGCATTGGGGAAGATTGCGAGTCGATATAAGAAAATCCCGGTTATCCTTCATACGGCCTATCCGGAGTACAGGAATCAATCTACAGCATCATTGGCAGGTGCTTTTGTACTAAAATCTTCCGATCTTTCACTCTTGAAAAAGACGGTGAAAGAACTATTGGAAGGAAAAAACAGAGAGAAAGGAGAAACGAAGATGGCAGAAGAAAAACATTGGCAAGAAGGAATGAAAACTCACGAGAACATCATTTTTTCATGTTTTGGCGGTTTGTCCAATACGGGCATTACCAGTGCCTTAGCCAGCCTCGAAGCGGTTAAAGAGGTGGGGCTGGAAAAGGTGGCAATTGGATGTCTGGGAGCATTACCAGAAAGGATTCCTCCTGTCATGGGAAAGACAAAAGCCGCCAAGAAGGTTGTCACTGTGGATGGATGTCCCTTTGAGTGCAGTCGTAAGATAACCGAGAAAGCCGGATTCAAAGTTACAAAGTCCATTGTTCTGGTAAGAGACATAGGCATGAAAAAGAAGGCCCTCCACGAGGACATCGGTCAAAACATCAAGGGACTGATGGATTACGTATCGATGGATGATGTGGAGAGGGCAAAGGATCTAATCGTGAAGGCCATTTTGGAAGGGTAAATTCCATCTCATCGGAGGACCATCACGTATGAAGAATGAAATTGCTCCCAAACAAATCCAAGAGCAGGCAGCACGGATGATATCCATTCTGGATCTCCATTCCCAACCGGTGGGAGTTCGCCTTGTTCCCGGCAATGGGAGGGTTCCGCCGGGAGCCGAAAGATTATCACAACACCGTTATTGCCAGGCGTTGATGAAGGCGCGTCGAGGACGAGACGTTGTGTTAGAAAAGGAGGGGATTTCTTGCCCGGCGGCAGCGGCGGCCTTCGGATTTCGCCCTCTACCGAAAGGTCTGGAATCCGGCCAGGGGCTCGTTGGCTTTGGCATCGTATCCGATAACGCCGTAGGACGGAAAATGTTTATCGACATGCCGCGGCTTGACCCGGACAAAATCGCCATGTTGCACCTTTTTCCCTTAGAGAAGGCGGAATATGTCCCAGATCTTATAGTGGTGGAGGATGAGGTAGAAAAGCTCATGTGGATCGTTCTTTCCTATTTACACGCGAAGGGGGGCGAGAGAGTTCAGTCTTCAACCGCCGTGCTACAAGCCACCTGTGTGGATTCCACCATAATCCCTTTTTTGGAAAACCGTTTGAACTTTGGATATGGATGTTACGGGTGCCGGGATGCTACGGATATTGGAAATAATGAAACTGTCCTTGGCTTCCCGACGCCTTTCCTTCCCTTGATCGTGGAACACTTGGAGTTTCTCGGTCAAAAAGCGATTCCCACTTCTCGTTCAAAGAAAGCCTGGCATGCACTTCAAAAGGAAAAAGGGAGTGAGGGATGCATTGCCGATGAAAAGAATTAACGGGCGGAGAAAAGGAAGCCTTAAAGAGAATCCAGGCAAATCTAAAAAGGAAGATTGCTGCTTAAATTAAAGAAAAAGGAGTATTTCCCCATGGTCGATCAAGAAAATGTTCCGGAAAATGCTTTGTTTGTCTGTTTTGGGGTTATGTCCAGCGCCGGCACCTTGACAGGTATTGCCGTGTTAGAGGCTATGAAGAAACTCGATCCTAAGAAGATAGGCCTTTTCTGCACCTCTGCTCTTGCGGTGGATGTACCGAAACATAAAAAGACCACCCAGGCCGCAAAAAGGATCATCGCCATCGATGGTTGTGCAAATCGTTGTGCGAGCAAAATTATTGAACAGGCAGGTTTCAAGGTGAACAGGGAACTCAACCTCGTAAAAGACCTATCGGTTGAAAAAAGAGGTCCTTTTCGGCCTTTTGATTATACGGAAGAGGAGTTGCATAAAACCATCGAGGCGATCGTTAAAATCTGTGAGGGGCTTTCGACAGGTGACAACCCTGGAGATGAAACATCTTCGAAAGGTTGACCAACGAAAAGATTCGATCAACAGAATAAGGTAATGTTATAATAGATATGTTATAAAATCCATCCACTCCAATGCCTAAGATGAAGAAATCAACAGAGCAAAACCAGAGGGAGTCAGGGTTTCGCTCAGAAAGCTTCTATTCATCCTGCAAGACTTCATTCGGTCTCGCAGCCCCTTGCTGCACCGTTTTGGGAAGCATCAGCGATGGGGTTTTTACCGTTGATTTCGAAAAGAGGATCACCTTTTTTAACAGGGCTGCTGAGTCCATTACGGGTTTCAAGGCCAAAGAGGCGATCGGGCAGTATTGCTTTGATATTTTCCGGGCAAATACCTGTCAGGATAAATGTCCTATGGATGCTGCGACAGAAGGACATCCACAGATAAATGTTCGTGCTCGTATCATTGATAAGTCCGGAGAACAGAAACCCATTTGCATCAACACCGCTCTCTTGAAAGATCCCCAGGGTAAAAATCTGGGTGGAGTAGAAACCTTTCGCGATCTCTCTGAACTTGAACGACTGAGAAGAGAGCTATCCCGCAGTTTCACAACTGAGGACATCGTGGGAAACCATCCCAGAATGCGGGGAATCCTGTCGCTTCTGCCAGACATTGCTGAAAGCGACAGCCCGGTCCTCATCGAAGGACCTACCGGTTCAGGAAAGGAGCTCTTTGCCAGAGCTATTCACAATTTGAGCCCCCGTAAAGATCACCCATTCATAGCCGTGAACTGCGCTGCCCTACCTGAGACGCTCCTCGAATCAGAGCTATTTGGCTATTCCCGGGGTGCTTTCACCGGTGCCTTGAGAAATAAGCCTGGCCGCTTCTTGCTGGCAAATAAGGGCACGTTATTCCTTGATGAAATTGGCACCACATCCCCTGCATTCCAGGCCGATCTTCTAAGGGTGCTGCAGGATGGAGAATTCATGCCTCTCGGGGAGACGAAAGTCCTTAAGGTCGATGTCAGGGTAATAGCTGCGACGAATGTCGATCTCAAGAAACTGATTCTCCAGGACAGATTCCGAGAAGACCTCTATTATCGGCTAAACGTGGTCAAAATCAGCCTGCCTGCACTTCGTGAAAGAAAAGAAGACATCCCTTTATTAATCGATCACTTCATCGAGAAGTTTAATCTTCTTAAAGGCAGAGCGATTCGGGGAGTCACTCCTGATGTGCTCTCCTTTCTGATGGGCTATCCATTTCCTGGCAATATCCGCGAACTTGAAAATATCATCGAATATGCATTTATCCGCTGTAAGGCCGATCTTATTGGCCTGGAACACTTGTCCGAAGAGTTGTTTGAGAAGACCGACTTTCAGAAGGGGCTCCTGTCTGACCTCCATACTCTTAACCATCCCGAAGAGGCCGCGCAAATTCGATCGCTATTGAATCGACACGGAGGCAACCGCATAGAGACGGCAAAAGCCCTTAGCATCAGTCGTTCCACTTTATGGAGAAAGATCAAGAAATATGGCTTGGTCAACTAAAAGTTGAAACATGTTGCGAAACAGTCTCAATTTTTGAAACGTAAACCCAATGACCCTTCGTTAATTGTTCTTCCCCTTATCAATTTATCCCATTGATTTTATTATTAATATTTTACTGTTCACAAAGAAAGCCCCTCCGGCATCATTATTGCTTTGTTCACTTCAGGAGGGTTAAACGAGATGATAAAGGTTGCGGTTCCCTTGTTCAAAGATAGGGTATCCCCCCATTTTGGTGCTTCCCCAAAGATGTTATTGGTGATGATAGAGGGCGGTGTCATCCAGAGCGAGGCCACCTGGGATGTGGGTGGAGAGAGTCCAATGGAAGTGGCCCGTCGGCTCGTAAGTCTGGGTATCCAATATGTCATATGTGGCGGAATTCAACGAACATACAAAGACTGGCTAATCACGAATGGAATTACCGTGATGGACAACCAAAGAGGGATTGCGAGGGAGGTGATCAAAAAATTGCTAAATGAGTTTGGAAATGAAAGACATGAACAAAAAAGAGTGAACGGAGCGAGGTTTCATTTCGTTAAAAGTTGACCCTGAGCGGCGATTTATACCCCACCCTAAAGGGTAGGGACTGGCGCCGCCGAATGGGTCAAACGTAGGCAAAAAGATGGTCAATAAAAAAAGGAGGTAAAGAGATATGACTACAAAAAATATTCCATCAGAATGGGCTTTTGAGTTCCACGGTCATCGATGTCCTTTCATGCCGATCGGCTATCGAATGGGCAAACTGGCAATGGAGTACCTTAAAGTGGAGCGTGAGAAGGATCACGGCTTCTTTGTGTTTCCTGAGATTGGTGAGGGGCATCCGCAGACCTGCATGGTAGATGGCATTCAGGCAGCAACCGGAGCAACCTATGGCAAGGTGTTGATAGCAAAGACCTTCTATGGCAAGCTTGCAGCTATTTTTTATCATCCGCAGAAAATTGCTGTGCGTTACTCACTCAAACCTGATTTCATGGACGAGATGGGTAAGTTTGAGTTCTTTGTGTATCGCAAAAAAGGTGTTGAGCCGTCACAAATTCCACAGAAGGTAACAGAGGAGGTTATCAGCTGGGTATATGAACAATCGGACGACTTTATGTTTAAGGTTGAACCTAAACCTGATTTCAAATTTTCACCGGTTAAGGGCTCATTCAATAAAGACAAATGCAGCATCTGCGGTGAATATGTGTTTGAGCGCTACTTAAGAATGAAAGATGGAAAGCCTGTGTGTATCCCGTGCTCCGGGTATAAGGGCTAAGGGAAAAATCAAATTTGGTCTTGAGTTGCTTTTTAATAAAGGAGGTGAATAAAAATGGGTAAGGAAAATTGGCAAAAATTGCCGCTATGTCACAAAGAAGCCGAGAATTTAGACATTATTCTCGTTTGTGATGGTGCGGCATCGGTTGGTCAGGTGGGCCATGAAGTAGGGGTAAAACTTACAAAGGAAAACCCAAACCAAGCAAGAATGTGTTGTCTAAGTGCGGTGGCTGCCGCTTCCAAGGTTCATATAGATATTGCCAGGAGGGCAAGAAGGCTGATTGCAATAAATGGCTGTGGCAATAAATGTACAAGCAAAATCTTGGAAAATCTCGGTATTAAGCCAAATTATGTGTTTACCATTGTGAATGAGAACGTTGAGAAGGTGCCCACTTTAGACTTTGATACTGCCGATATAGAAAGAATTGCGAAAAAGATAACTGACGTAATTGGATCTGGCACCGTACCGGATGCATAGGAGTCATTGGAGGATCAACAATATGGATATCAATGTTACGCTTCTGTTGGCTGTCATTTTTGTCTTTGTGATAGCTTTTATATTCTCCATGTTTGGCCAGGGCGGGGGGTCGGTCTACTCCCCGCTGCTGATTCTTCTTGCTTACCCGGTATTGCTTTCCACTTCCACATCCCTGGTGTTGAATCTCATAACATCGGTGTCTGCGGGCTATATTTTCTACCGTAACAAGATGATTGACTTCAAAACGTCCCTGATATTTGCGCCAGGTATCTCGATAGGCGCCTTTATGGGAGGGGCACTGGCCAAATTTGTCAATACCACCATTTTATTATGGTTGTTCGTGTTTTTCCTGGTTGGTGTGGGAGCGAGGATGCTCTATGCCTATTGGGAAAAGGGGAAGGGTGAGGAAAAGCCCCCAAAAGGCTTTTCCACTGCCATGTATACGCTCATTGCGTTTTTCGGCTTTGCCGTGGGAGTCATCTCCGGCCTGTTAGGAGTCGGTGGCGGTATACTCATCGTTCCTTTCATGGTCTATGTCTGCAAGTACCCAACAAAGTTCGCAGCGGGGGCGTCGCATTTGATTATATCCTTTTCGGCGCTTGCCGGAATAATAGGCCATGCGGCATCTCACCGTCTCGATATTCCATTGATTTTAATAACTGGCGTTGCCGTTCTCATCGGCGGAAATCTCGGGGCGAGAGTCAGCATGAAGGTCAAAACTAAAATGATCAGGGCTGGGCTCGGCCTTTTAATGTGGGCGCTTGCGGTTCAGCTCCTGGTGAAGCTCCTGGGATATATGTGAGGGGTCCATGAAAAGTTTGCATCCAATGCTCAGAGGATAAGGGATAAAAAACATGCTATACCTTGTGCCATTGATTTTCTTCTGCATTGCTTTTGTTTTTTCTATGCTGGGATTGGGTGGTTCTGGGCTATACATTCCCATCCTATATTGGATGGGTCTTGATTTCAAGACTGAGGCCATTCCTCTCGGTATGTTATTGAATGTAGTAAATAGTGCTACTGCAGCAACGACTTACACGATTAAAAAAATAGTGGATTGGCGAGCGGCTTTGCCCTTTGCCGTTACCATGCTGATTCTCCCAGCAGTTGGAGCATTGCTAAACGCCCAGATTCCTACCAAGCCACTCATTGCCTTCTTTGCAGTTTTTACTGCCACAGCAGCAACCCTCATGCTTTCCGGTTGGAAACCCAAAAAAGGGGAAATGTCCTCAAAAGGACGCATCCTTCTTGGTTTATTTGGGGGAAGTATTTTGGGGTTTATTGCCGGTCTTATTGGGCGTGGTGGTGGTTCTTTTATCGTGCCCTTGCTCTATATCGCAGGGCTGGAGGCAAAAGCCGCTGCGGCCACCTCCGCATTTGTGGTCACCTGCTCGGGCGTGTCGAGTTTCATTGCCCACTTGGCCATGGCGGCAAGGCCCAACTGGGTTATTTGGGCTTATTGTGTGGTTGCTGTGTTTTTAGGCAGCGAGCTTGGCTCTCGTATTATGGCCGAGAAACTGAAACCCAAAGGAGTGCGCATGATATTTGGCATTGTGCTATGGGGAGTAGCGCTGTTCCTATTCGTGCATGATGTGCTTTTGAAGTAAGGCAAATGGAGAAAAATATATGCTGACTTATTTTATCACCGGTTGTCGGCATAGTGACTTTTGTCTTTGCAACGATTTTAACCATTGCAGGCGCGGCTGAAATTGAGGAGATAAAAAAATGGCTCACTTAAACTGAAATCGCTCATCACAGAGCAAATCATTTTTAAGGATGGGATAAAAATGTGGCAGGCATGGATTAATGTGATCCTTGGGTTATGGTTTATCGTAGCCGCTTTCACAATCGCAGCGAGTAAGACGGCCAACATAACGAACAACCTTATCACAGGGATAATCCTGGTGATCCTCGGGATCTGGGCTGCGGTAAGCTACAAGGGCTGGAAGAATTGGGTCGTCGCTATCATCGGAGTTTGGATGATCGTTTCGGGCTTTTGGTTCCCTGCCAACTACGTTGCATCCGTAGCCAATGAGATCATAGGTGGTGCGGTGATCATCATAATGAGTATTTGGGCTGTGTTTTCAGGACCTCCACAGCCTAAAGAAGCCTAATGAATGGCCACAGCCTTCCAAGCTGTGGCCAATGCTCCTGTAGGAGGAACTATCTTTAGGAGGGAGGTGGATATGAAGGCTCCAAAGATTGGATTGCTAATTTGTAATAGTGGAAGTTCTAATTCCGGAACGTTAACGGGAATAGCTGCCATGGAAGTTATAAAAGAGTTAGGCAGCGATTTAATAGGGATATGTTCTTTACCTGCTTTAGCAAATGAAATTCCGAGACAGGTGCTTACCGTAAAGGATCTCGAGCATCTTATCATCGTGGATGGATGTCGAAACTCCTGTGCAATGGAGGTGGCCAAGAAATTGTCCTTATCCCATGATGAATATGTGAATCTCGAAAATGATTTGAAAATAGAGAAATTGGGGCCCTTTAGCACTCTTCAATATTCTGATGAGGATTTGAGTAAAGTAACGCAGGCTATCAAGGCAAAAATAAGCCAATTGAGAAATGGAGGGTGATCTCCTTACTCAAATTTGATGCTTTAGTCTTAGATTCGAATAACCACATAATGGCGTGAGACTTATGAATTGGGTCGAGAAAACACATAAATATAATGATTTAGGAGTAATATGATGCCTGTACTTTGGGTAAAACCAGGGATTTGTGGACAGGAAACGAGGATCGAGGTGATAAAAATAAGCCAGACAAAGGCTCCAATCTTAGAGAAAAAGTTGAAATAGCTAAACATTTGAGGAGATGATTTTCCTCCTTGCCATTTTGTTTTTGTTTGACAAATGGAGATGAGGAATGAAATTTCATTTTTGGAAGGATCTTATTGGAAAGAAGGTGAAAATAAAAGACATTTGCTTGAACACGGCTGATGAATACAAGATCATAGGCATTACGGATCAAACAGTGATGCTCGAAGGGCTTGATGGATCAAAATACATGAAAAACAAGAAGGATTGCATTTTTTTGAATATTGAAGAAGATGAAATTGGAGTTGAAATATCTTGATCGCTTTTAAAAACAGAACAGAGTACCTTGGTGAGGATCGAATGGGGGTAGCCTTGAAGGACGGTGATACCTTTTATTTTATGGGTCCGTCTTGATGTTAATCTCAGAAGGCCCACTGGGGCTTGAAAAAGAGGTGACGTATGACAACAGCATCTAAGAAGAAAACAAAAGTAACTCAAAGCCTAAAACAGACAGAGTTCAGCTTTTTAGCACCAGAGGCGCAGGGGGTATACATAGGAGGAAGTTTCAATCAATGGAATCCATCCTCTCACCCCCCTAAAAAGGGATAAGAAAGGGATATGGAAAATATCACTTCCACTTTCTCCGGACCAATATGAATACCGATTCTTCGTAGATGGGGAATGGCAAAACGATCCCAGTTGTCCCACTTGTGTTGAAAACCCTTTTGGGACGTTAAACTGTGTGAGGATTGTAGAATAATGTCTGGCGCATTGGGGAGCGAGAATGGTCAAAACCACTTATCCAAGAAAGGAGGTAATACGCCATGGACTTCAAAGCCAAGATAGAAGGAATTGCAACCCACCAGGTGATCTCCTTGATCCTGGATCTTCTGGGAAGAAGTTCTGATGAAAATCTGACTCGGCTGACCCTTCTTGGGGAAAAGCTCACTTCAGATGAAGAGGTGCTTTCCGGCATTGCCGGGGTACGTCACCTTCTCCAGGATCCCCGCCATCCTGCAAAGCATCTTTTTCGACGAGTGCTCGACTATTTGCCTTCGCGAAATAGCCAACTCCTTTTCGAAACCCTATTTTATAGGGCATGGTTTCTTGGAGGAAAGAAACGGGATCAGTTTGAGGTTGAAGATGGGTTCAGGCCTCCTTTTGTAATGATCCTTTCGCCCACTCTTCATTGTAACCTTCGTTGTAAGGGCTGCTACACCTTAGGTTATGGGACCAAACCAGAGCTTCCATACGAACTAGTCAAAAAGGTGTTGGGAGAATGCCAGAAGATAGGAATCCACTTTATTACGGTCTTAGGAGGTGAGCCTTTTGTCTATCCGAATCTCTTTCAGATGATCGAGGAGCATCCCGAGATTTTCTTCCAGGTTTATACGAACGGAACCTTAATGACCCGTGAAAAGGCAAAAAGATTATCAGACTTGGGAAATGCCATGGTCGTCATCAGCATCGAGGGTTATGAGAAAGAGACAGACCGCTGGCGAGGGAAAGGGGTCTATCAGAAGATCATGAACGCTTTTGATGATCTCAGGGAGACAAGGGTTCTCATCGGTACCTCGGCAACTGTGACCAAGGAGAATGTAGATGTGGTGGCATCAGAAGAATTCGTAGATTTTATGCTTGAAAAAGGGACTTTCGCACAGATGTACTTCCTGTATATCCCTGTCAATGGACAGGCCGATTTTTCACTGATGGTGACTCCTGAGCAGCGCAATCATCTTCGAAAACAGGTCATGTATTTCAGGGATACCAAACCGATGTTCTTTTTGGATTTCTGGAATGATGGTCCCCATATCAATGGCTGCATTGCCGGAGGACGCCGCTATTTCCATTTGAATGCTAAAGGAGACGTGGAACCTTGCGTCTACACCCACATTGCAACGGACAATATTTACAACACCACGCTTTCAGAGGCCCTTAACAGCCCCCTTTTCAGATCCATTCGGGCAAGACAACCCCATAACTTAAATCACTTACGTCCCTGCATGATCATCGATAATCCCCATGTGATGAGGGAATTAATTGAAGAAACAAAACCCTACTTTACTCATCCAGGTGCTGAAGAGATTTATACAACAAAGAGTCAAGAGATGGATGCACATGCCGAACGTTTCGGGAAATTAGCTGATCAGGTCTGGCAGAACGAATATCTCAACCCCAAGGCAAAGCCGGAGGTTCAAAAGACGGAGAGAAGAAACGTGTCACAGCACTTAGGTGGAGTCCAGAGGGATTCGAGGAGTGCAGTGTAGGTGTGAAATCAGTCTGCCCAATCCTGTTTAAGGGTGAAATATGGAGTCCAACCGCTGGAGCCTATTTGATTACCTGCATCTGGGAGTCAGTGGTTCCCCCCCGGACGGCCTTGTATCCATAGATGTGACCTACCGGTGCAACTTACACTGCCTCCAGGGGATCAAGAGAAGGAATCGGGAAGAGATTAGATAAGGGGGACCAGTGTATATCCTGAAAGCTTTTAGTATGGGTTTTAATCATGGCAAAAACACGCTCCATTAGATCCTCAAAAGAAAAGATTCTTGCCAAACGTTGCGAGGATCTTCTTGAAATCGCCCGTTTGGTGAGCTGGTGTACGGACCGGGATTACCTTATCAAGACCTGTCTTGACCACATCAGCCGAAGATTCAGAATGAGAGCTCGATGTGTGCTTAAGGAAGGAGAGGAGTTGAAGCTTCAATGCTGGGTAGGCAAATATGAGTGCCCTATAGAGACAATTCCTATCTGCAAAGAGAGCATAGTGTGGAAAGTAGTGAAAGATGGTATCCCTGTTAACCTTACCGAAACCCATCAATGCGAAGGTTACAGTCATACTCTGGCAGAAAGGGTAAAGATCAAAGCCATTGTCCCGCTCTGGTATGTTGATCAGGTTACTCAGGAGGAGAAGAGAGTCGGCGCTTTAATCGTCGATTCGGGTAAAATGGGAATGCCTGTTTCTGACGAAGATTTTGAGTACTTGAAAGTGATAGGAGAGTTGATTGGGGCGGCTGTATGTAAAGCTGAGTTGGCCGAGCAATTGATTGAATCCTACAAAAGGAAAGAGATAATGGTCCGTGAAACTGCTCATGCCTTTCGGAACCGAATCACCTCCATTGGAGGCTTCTCTCGCCGCATCGCCGAGCTTGCCAAGGATAAGGATCTGGCCGATGAGGCCAGGCTGCTTTACCAGGAAGTGCAACGGATGGAGTCTCATCTGGAACAGTTCGAAAAATATCTCTGAGTATAGGGAGAGAGGTTGAATGCAGACCAACGGACATGACCGCAATGTCAAAAATATTGGATGGGCAATCCTGATCAACATTGGCATCACCCTTGCTGAGGTGATCGGTGGAACACTTTCTGGAAGTCTTGCCCTCCTTTCAGACGCAGGACATAACCTTTCGGATGTGATCTCCCTCGGATTGAGTTTCCTCGGGGAGAAGCTCTCCGAAAAGAAAGCCACCCGACGACATACGTTTGGGTTCAAGAGGACGGAGATTTTTACTGCCCTGATCAATTCTCTATCGCTGGTCGGCATTGCCTTTTTTATTGTGATGGAGGCTTTGAAAAGAATATCGGCGCCTCAACAATTGTCCTTAGGTCTGATGCTGGTTGTCGCCACAATCGGGCTCCTTGGAAACCTCTTTTCAATGGTCATTCTGGGAAAGAAGGAAAACAATCTAAACGTCAAAGCAGCCTATCTCCATCTCTTTTATGACGCGCTTTCTTCCGTGGCGGTCATTGGTTCAGGCCTTCTTATCTTTCTAACCGGGTGGGTCATACTGGACTTAGCAGTCAGTCTACTGATTGCCGGAATGGTTTTATGGAGCGGTCTCGGAGTGATCAAAAGAACAATCCATATTTTCATGCAAGGTGTTCCCGAAGGCCTCGAATTTGACAAAATCCTCGAGGATATTTTGAAGGTGCCAGGGATCAGCAGCGTACACGGGCTTCACATATGGTCGATTGATTCATCCGATGTCTTCCTCTCCTGCCATGTCTGCACGGAAGAAAGTGACGGAAAATTAGATACGGACAAGATGATTCAGAACATCAACGAGGTGCTTGAGCGGAACCATCATATTCATCACACAGTCATACAACTGGAAACCCAGAATCTCTGTAAGATGGATGTGCTGTGTAACAAATGAAGGAGGCTTTATTGAAGGCTTATGTAGAACTAAAGTGATTCAGGAAATCAAATAATTAGCTGACTGTCACTTATGAATTCCATTCCAAGCATTCCAAGATCGAGTTTCACAAATGAATCGAAAAATCATACCAGGAAGGAATAAAAATGAAAAAGACCATTTTTTTAATTCCAATATTTCTTATATTTGTCGCCATCCCAAATACTCAATCTTCCTCCGAAGGGATTTTGATCTTCGCTGGTTCCGCAAGTAAACCTCCGACCGAAGAGGTTGTAAGAGTTTTCCAGAAAAAGACGGGAATACATGTCGATGTTATCTTTGGGGGATCTGGATTCGTCCTTTCTCAGATGAAATTGGGGAAAAAAGGTGACCTCTATTTCCCAGGATCATCTGATTTTATGGAAAAGGCAAAGAAAGAGGGGTTGGTCTTCCCTGAATCGGAAAAATTGGTTGTCTATCTCGTTCCTTCGATCAACGTTCAGAAAGGCAATCCCAAAGGGATCCATTCTCTCAAAGATTTAACCCGGGATGGTATCCGGGTGGCCATTGCCAATCCCGAAATGGTCTGTGTCGGACTTTATGCCGTTGAAATCATCGAGAAAAATCTCGCACCCGCTGATAAGGAAAAGTTTAGAAGGAACTTAGTCA
>Ga0315279_10003871_pt1 | contig 20468 bp, 13 predicted proteins | sample YL17G06_20_MG_FD_203694 | JGI IMG/M metagenome (GOLD analysis project Ga0315279, IMG submission 203694) | Sediment microbial communities from Yellowstone Lake, YNP, Wyoming, USA - YL17G06_20 | ecosystem: Environmental > Aquatic > Freshwater > Lake > Sediment | place: USA: Wyoming | collected... | reverse complement strand
ATAGGTCTCGATCGCCCGCTCTACTACGATGCCACGCAAGGCCCCGGGTATCTGTGCGAGGCGCTCATTCGCCTGTACCGCGCGTCGGTGCGGCCGGCGGACGCCAAGGCCTTTGTCACGCAGCGCCTGTCTTTCCCCACCATCACCGTCGAGCCGACGCCGAAGCGCTGGTCCAGCTCGCAGACGTTGGTGGTGCGCGCGCGCATCCAGGCGCCGCTGGGCCTGGCGAAGCCGCGGCTGGAGTACACGCGCGACGACGTCATCGGCTTCTCGCTTCCCGCGCGCAAGGTGCGCGGCGACATGGCCGAATTCGTGCTGCCGGCAATGGGGCGGGGCTTCGACGGCGAGGTCTCGCTCACCGTGAGCGCAGGCAATGGCCCCAACCCGCTGAACCGGCGCACGGCGAACTGGCGCCAAGTCACCGTCTTTCCCGAAGAGACGGTAAACGTCGCCCCCGGGGCGCGCGTGAAGTCGGCCGCCGGCATTGAGGTCGGCGTCGCGAAGGGCGGCGGCACCTTGAAGATCGCCCGCTACGACTGGAACCCCGTGCCTGCCGACCCCACAGCACTGGGCGTGGCCACCGGCGACTACATCCATTTGTCCGGCACAGCCAGGCCGGTCACGCTCCGGGTCGAGGTGCGGCCGAAGACGGTGCAGGGGCTGGTCGCAGAGACCATTCGCCTGGCACACTGGCGTGAGGGCCGGTGGCACGAGGTCGAGACCGAGAACGACGTTGCGGCGAGCACGGGCACCGGCATGCTGTCCACGACGCAGGCTGCGCCGGGCTTGTGGACGGTGGTCGGGCAGAGCCGTGTGTTGTGGACGGTCTTTGAACCGAACGGCTACTACGCCCCGGCCGTAGCGGACTGGCTGGGCAATGGGAAGCTGCAGATGCTGGTGGCGTCCAACGGGCGTTGGGGGGAGGGCGCTTGCGGCCTGATAGACGGCGACGGCAAGGTGAGCTACCAGGAGAAGGACCGGTTACCGTACCCGGGGTGGCGATTCGCGCCACCTGCGGCGGCCGATATCAACGGCGACGGCGCGCCGGAGGCCATAGCCGGCAGCGAGGACGGGAACGTGTGGTGCGTCGACCGCGCGGGCAAGGTGCTGTGGAACTACGTGGTCGGCGACCGCGTCTGGACGCCGGTGGCGGTCGGCGATGTCAACGCGGATGGGAAGCTTGAGGTTGCCGTGGGTTCTGACAACGGCTTCCTGTACCTGCTCGACCGCGATGGCGGCCTGCTGTGGAAGCGGGACTTCGGCGGCGGAACCGTGGAAACTTCGCCGGTAATGGCGGACGTGGACGGCGACGGCGTGCCGGAGGTCCTCGCCGGCAGCGGCGAGGGAAGAATCATGGTGTTGAAGGGCGACGGCTCGCTGGTGTGGCAGTACCAGGCGGCGCCCGAGGGGGCCAACTGCGTCACCGCCGCGGACCTCGACGGCGACGGGCGCACCGAGGTGGCGGTCAGCCTCGGCGATGGGCACATGCTGCTGCTCGACGACCACGGTAAGCTGCTGTGGCGGTATCTCTGGGACCCCGACGATCCGGATGCGCGTGGGCTCTATCAGAGCGCCGCCGGCGACATCAACCGCGACGGCAAGCGCGAGATTGTCGTCGGCACCGAGGACGGGTACTGCCTGGCCTTGTCGCACGATGGCAAGCTGCTGTGGAGCGTGGACATGGAAGGGCGGTCATTCGGCAGCCCGACGTTGCTCGACCTCGACGGCGATGGCGATTACGAGGTGATAATGGCCTCCACCGGCAAAGCCATCAAGGCGCTCAACGGCGACGGCACAGTGATCTGGCGCTTCAAGGACATGCCGGGCTTCTTCCACACCGTGGCGGCCGACCTCAACGGCGATGGGCTGGTGGACATCTTCGCCCCCACCCCCGGCGGCAACTACTGCTTGCGCACCGCCATGCGGTGCAGGCCATACGAGATCCTATGGGGCATGCAGCGCGGTGACGTGCGCAGGTCCGCGGTGCGGTGAGGCGGGCCCATGGTATCGCTGGCTGTTATCGGCATAGGAGGCTTCGGCGCCACCCACGTGGATGCCGCGCGGCGGGTGGCTGATGCCGGGCTGGCCCGGTTCACCGCCGTCGCCGACACTCGCCTGGAGGCCTATCCCGAAACGGTCGCCGAGCTGAGGACGCGCGGTGTGGCGTGTTATGCCAGTCACGAGGAGCTGTTCTCGCAGCACCGCAACCTCCACCTCGTCACCTTGCCTTTGCCTATCCCCCTGCATGCCCCCATGACGGTGGAGTGCCTGAAGCACGGCGCACACGTGCTGGTCGAGAAACCCCCGGCGGGCACGCTGGCCGAGGTGGAGCAAATGGCCGAGACCGCGCGGCAGGTCGGGCGGCTGTGCGGGGTCAGCTTCCAGCTCAGCACCTCGGCATTCTTCCGCGCGGCCTGCGACGCGATCAGGGCCGGAAAACTTGGCACAGTCACCGACGTGTCCGCATTATGCCTTGCCCAACGGCCTGATGACTACTATGCCCGCACGTGGTGGGCGGGCAAGATCCGCGCCAACGGTCGCGTGGTGCGCGACGGGCCGCTCAATAACCCCTTCGCCCACATGTCGCAGCGCCTGCTGTCCTTCGGCGGAGCCGCACAGGGACGGGTTGCGCGGCCGCTGTCAGTTGAGGCCGAACTGTACGCAGGCCACGATATCGAGAGCGAGGATACTGACTCGATCCGCGCCGTGCTGGACACCGGGCCGACGCTGCACTTCTATGCCAGCCTGTGCAGCCGCGACAGTTGGCTCACCGCAATACGCGTGAAGGGCACGCAAGGCACAATCACATGGGACAACGAGCGCCTGTCCGACGGAGAGCTGGCTCTGGCCGGCGGCACGCGCGCGCCCATGGTGCAAGGCGGGGATAGCGGCGGCACCACCGAGGCGATGTTCCGCAATTTCATCCACGCAATCGAGGGGCGCGCCACGCGCCTGGCCTGTCCGGTGGAGGACACCCTTGGCCACGCGCAACTGGTGGAGATGGTCTTCGCCGGCGAGCACATCACACACCTGCACGGCACCGACTTCGTCCGCCGCGAGGAGAGTCACACGCGCGAAGGCAGCCCTCAGAGCGCACGCACTTATGTCGAAGGCATGGAGCAGGTGGCGCGCGAGGCATTCGCGACCGGCCGCCTATATTCGGAGGTCGGCGCGCCGTGGGCCCGCCCGCCGCATCGGGCACAATGGCCGCTGCGCGCCGAAGGGCCGGCTCAGTGAGCGAACCGGGCGGCGGAGAGCGACGGGCGGCGGACGCGGACGAATCAAGCCACCCCAAGGGAGAGACGCCGATGCCGGGTATAGCCCTGAACGAGGACAGCTCCCACTACTTCATGACGCGGGCGAATCAGCCGCTCGACGCCGGGAAAGTCGAGTCGTGGGTTGACCAGTACGCCGACACTCAGGTCAGAGAGCTCATGCTCAACCCAAACGCCATGCGTACCAGCTACGCGAGCAAGGTCTGGGACCCCATCTGGCGCGGCTACGACCCACAGGCCGGCGACGACCAGCCCCTGCTCGCGAGCCTCGCGCCGGCGGACCGCGTGACCCCTCGCAAGTGGATTCACACCGCGTGGCAGCTACACCAGGATGGCATTGACGTCTATGAGCACTGGATCGCGCGCTGTCGGCGGCGGGGAATCTCGCCATGGATTTCGATGCGCATGAACGACATCCACTACGTGGACGACGAGAAGTGCTACCTCCACAGCGAGTTCTGGCGTCAGCGCCCGGATCTGCGGCGGGTGACGCACCGCTTCCACGCGTGGACCGACCGGGCTTTCGACTACGGCAAAGCGGAGGTGCGCGAGTATCACATGGCGCTCGTCCGCGAGTTGGTGGAGCGCTATGATTTCGACGGGCTGGAGCTGGACTGGATGCGGTTTGGTTTCCACTTCCGCCCCGGCCATGAGAGCGAGGGCATACCCCTGCTGACCGAGTTCACCGCCGAGGTCCACCGCCTGCTGGATGGCTGGGAGCAGAAGCGAGGCCACAGAATCCGGCTCGGGGCGCGGGTTCCATCGCGGCCGCAGACCGCTCTCGGGCTGGGCATGGATGCCGTAACCTGGGCGCGGCGGAAGCTGGTTGATATGCTCGTGATAACGCCGTTCTGGGCGACGATCGAAACCGACATGCCCATCGAGATGTGGAAAGACTTGCTCGACGGCACGGACGTGGTCCTCGCTGCCGGACTGGAAATCCTGCTGCGGCCATATCCCGCCTTCCCGGGGCATCCCATCAACTCCGTCGAAACCGCCCGCGGCGCCGCGGCGGCCATGCTCGACCGCGGCGCGGATCGCATCTACCTCTTCAACTACATGGATGACTGCGGGCTCCCCTACTCCGAGCTGCTGCACCAGGTCGGCAGCCTGGAGACCGTTGCCGGCACGCCTCGCCGCCACGTCCTCACCTACCCCGACACCTGGGCGCCGGGCGAGCCGCAGGCCATCCCGCTGCCGGTCCCTTGCTCCGCGGGGCAAACCGCGGCATTCCGCCTGCCCACCGGGCCGCGGCCGGACGGCGGGGAGGTCCGCGCTATCCTGGGCATTCAGAATGACACGGCGCTCGACGGGCAAGCGATGGAGGTGCGCGTCAACGGAGAGCTCTGTCCGTTCATCGGAGCGGCGGAGCTTGCGCAACCGCGGCCGGATTTCCCAACCTACGCGTTCGCAGCGCCGCCGGCCGCGGTGAACCGGGGATACAACCTGATCGAGGTGACGCCGAAGCGCGAAGTCAAGTTCGGGTGGGCGGAGTTCTGGGTGCGGCCGTAGGGCCGCACAATTACCGCTGGAGGCTGGGACATGAGAAGGCTGGCACTAGCCTCGACGGCATTGGCCGCGCTGGCCTGGTTGCTGCTGGCGGCGGAGATGGGCCAGGCGAGGGCGCCGACGTTTCAGGACTTGATGGATCCCAATATGTTCGCGCAGCCTCAGCGCGGGATGGTGGTGCACGGGGCTGCGCTGAATGATCGGACGTGGCAGGTCACCACCACCGGCGCGCGCATCAAGGCGGACCTGCGCCAGGGGGAGGTGCAGTTTGACCAACGCATCGGCCGCCAGCGCCCGGTTGTCCAGCTGCGCCTGGGTACGCCTCTGCGCGGCGGCCGCATGACTCATCGCGGCCCCGGCCTGGCGCGCATTACCTTCACCCATCCTCGGATCACTATCCGCGTGAACGGCGATTCCCTGTTCATGCTCCATGCGCACGAGCCGCTCACGGTCGCGCTGCACCGGCGCATTGTGCCGGCCTGGTTCGCCTCCCACCGCAATAACCGCCTGGTAGTGGACGAATGGGGCGGCTTCGGCCTGTACTGCTCGGACAAGGCCGTGGAGGACGAATTCGACCCGTATGCGGAAACGGTCGCCCGCTACCGCTTGCCCGCCGGCTCAGTGCTCTGGGTTGGGGTCTGCCCGCCGAAGCCATACCCGTGGAAGCGCTCTCTGCGCGACAACATCGTGTGGCACCACTCGCAGCAACTCGCATACCCGTCGGATGATGTTCTCAGGTCATGGCGGCCCCACGGCAACATCGTGCTGTTGCAGTCCGAGATCATGCTCTGGAAGGGCTGGAACCTGGACTTCGTGCCGCGCCTCGGGCCGCAGGAATTCGCGCGCGTGCGCAAGACCCTTCACGACCTTGGAATGCGCTTCATCGTCTATGCCAGCCCCGCCTACTTTCTGAAGGGCACCGCCCTGGAACCGCGGGCGATCCACACCTACGAGAACTTCACAGACTATCCGCCGCCGACCCTCACCGGCGAGAACATGGACCTTTTCATGGCCGCGATAACGAGGCTGATGAAGGAGCAGCGGCCTGACGGCCTCTACTTCGACGGACAGTACATCGAAAGCCCCGCTGCGCTTTATGCGCTCGCGCGTCGCGCTCGCGCGCTGCTTGGCGAGGATGGGCTGCTCGAATGGCACTCGACATACGCGCTGGGCTCAAAGCAGTGCTACCTGCCCCAGGCGGATGCATACGTGGACTACATCCTGCGCGGAGAGGGCGCGGCCGGGCAGTACTCCAGTTACGATTACATGCGCTTCTTTGTGTCGGGATACAACGTGAACAACTGCATCGGCGTGATCTGCAACAACGACGGAACCCTCAACCCGCAACTGGCGCGCCTGGTGCTTGAGACGAATGCCCGGTTTCACACCATCGCAAGTTGGCTCGACCGGCCTGACTTCATGGAGATACTCCGGCGAGATTACAGGCCGTACCTGACGCCGGCTTTGAAGGGCAGGGTGGAAGCGGCGGTGAACCGCAGGCAGGCGCAGGTGCCCGCTCTCGCCGCGAAGCACATGGCGCAGATGGCAGAGCGGGCAGCCAGTTACCACGTTGAATCGGCGGCCCTGAAAGCGCCCCCCGGCTGGGGGAATCCGCGGTTCTCGCCGGCGTTCGACGCGCTGCCGAACGCGGCGCGGGTGGCGTCGTCCCAGAGCCCGGAGCCGTTCCGCGCATCGGGGGGGACGCTCACCATCAGAGGCCGGGCGAACACATACGCTTTCCTCTCGTTCCCCTTGCAGGGGGACGCGCGCGGGCTGGTCGCGAAGATACGCCACAAGACCGACGGCGGCATGTCGTGGGGCCCAGCGGTGATGCTGCGCTTCGCGCACGGCGCTTTCGTCAGGATTGGCACCCGGGCTGACGGCATGCTGCAAGCCGACATCACGGCAGAGCAACTGCCGGGCGGTCTCCCGGCGAAGGTTGGGCTGCGCAACACGCCGCTCGAGGACGCATCCCCCGAGCAACTGCTCGCGAGCGGCTACGACCCGCAGAAGTGGGTGTGGCTGCGCGCGCGTTGGGCCGACCACTGGGGCGTTATCGAGCGCAGCGATGACGGGAAAGCGTATCAGGCCGTCTGGTGCTTCGAGCACGGTGGCCGGCTCACGGGCGAAGCCGTTGAACTGATGATCGGCAAGGTGCCCTACAACGGCCGCGCCGCTGACTTCACGGACCCGGGGCCTGAGGGCGAGTGCGAGATCGGCCTGGTGCAGGTGTACTGAACGTGGTTGCGGCCGCATCACCGCGACCCCTGTTGGTCTCGCGTCTGCTTTTCTATCAAGGCCTTGACGAGTGCGACGTCCAGGGGCACATCCGCGGCCACGAGGTAAACGGGCAGGTAGATGCCGCCCATGCCGAGGCTGTTGTAAACGCGCACCGCGATGGTGTTGACCTGCCCGGGCTGCAAGTGGGGCCGGGGATCGAAGGCGAAAGGCGTCACCCAGATGGTCTCCGGCGCCAGGCCGGTCGAGGCGCAGCTGTGATCGAGTGCCAACTGCCCGTTGACATAGACCCACGCGTCCTCGTCGACGGCGCCAAAATACAGGTACAGGTGCTGGCGACTGAGCTTGGCCGGAATCGCGAGCGTTTGCCGATACCAACCGAAGCCCGTGTAATGCGCGAATCCCTGGCTCTCCCACCCGTTGCCTTGATCGCTGCGCACCTCGGCCCACTTGTCGTCGTTCAGTGACGCGGCAAACCATCCCTCGGACGTGCCGACATCATCCGCGTCGGTGGCGAACTTCCATACCGCGGGCAACGGCCACACCTCCACCTCGCCCCCGCGAATCCGTGGAATCTCTTCGGCCACCCGCGCGGCGTCGCGCCACTCCTGGAGCTTGCTGTCGAGGTCCGGCGGGCCCTCCTTGAGATGGGCTATGTTCTCCCGACGCGCGACCGTCTCGAACTCGTCGATCAGGGCGCGATATGCGGGCACGCCAGTGAACTGCGGGCCGCGGGACAGCTTGACGTAGGTGATGGGCAGGCGCGCCAACTGCACCCGGCGCCGGATCTCGTCGCTCTGCGCCAGCGTCTCGGCCTGGTCGAGCAGGGCGGTCGCCTGGTCCAGGAACTCCCGCGTCAGAAATGACGAGTCCATGTCATAGCGGCACCCGATGACCTCCTCGTGCTCGCGGCGCGTACGGTCGAGGAGATCGTAGTAAGCCGCAATCGGCGCCGCGGCTTCCTCGTAGTAGCCGCCGATGAAATCCCGCATCAGCTTATCCACATCGCGCGACGGGTCCCACAGCAGCTTGGCCATCACCCAGCACCGCATCGGCATACTCTCCCCGCCGGTGCTCTGGTAGGCGCCCTGGAACATGATGCCTTTGACATTGTGGGCGACATAGAAACGCACGCTCGGCGCCAGCACGTGCATGTTAGGCATCGGCGCGAGATAGTGCGAGAAGTTGGTGGTGTAGTCCCAGATGCTGAGGTTGTCGGCTATCTTGGACCATGCGCTCAGGGCGGCGCGATAGCGCTTGCTCTCCGGGCGGTCGCTGGTAACGAAATCGCTGAACGGGTAACGCCACGCGTGCAGGTTATTGCACAGCCGGACGATGACGTTCCTGCGCGGGCGCACCTTCGTCGGCGCGTCCACGGTGTGCAGGTAAGCCAGGGTGGAGACCCAGACGCCGGGATGCTCCTTTTCCACCGCCGCAGCGACCTGGTTCACGAAATTGATGAGCGAGCCGGCGGGGCTGCCATTCTCTCTATCCAACTTTGCGCAGCCCGGGCAGGCGCAGTGCTGGTCGTTGTCATTGGCGGAAACCTCCGCGATCTCAGTGTCCGGATTACCCTTGAGCGCGCGCAGGACGTTTGCGGTTGCGATCCTCACCACCTCGGGATTGGTCAGGCACAACTGCTCCGGAGTGCGCTTCCCGTCAATCAACGAGTAGTATTCGGGGTGATCCTTGAAGTAGGTGCCGGGAGGAACAAGCTGGTTGAAGGTATGGACGAACAGGCCGTCGTAATCCACGTGCCCGCCCCATGCCTCGGGAACCGCTGCGCCGGGTGCGTTGGTACGGTTGCGCAGCGACCAGGTGGCGTCGAACGCATCTTTGTAGAAGGGGTCGCGAATCAGCAGCGGCGGCACATACGTGCGCGGAACCACGCGGAAACGAAGCGTTCTGCGATGCGGCAGGCGGCTGCCGTCGCCCGCGTACCAGCGGCAGCCAAGCTCCTCCTCCAGCAGGGCGTAGACCGCATATATCGGCCCGCGCTTGCGCCCGCCGAAAAGGAGAAGCTTGCTGTCGCGTACCGCGATGCCATACCCCTCGTCGCCGAGGTCGGCTGCGGCCTGCCGCGCGTCCGCACCCCGCAGCCGGCTGGTGCGCCCGACGCTGATTTCAGTCGGGATAGCGGGCGCCGTGTCCGGGACAATGGGGAACTCGGCGCCGGTCATTTCGCCGAGCCAATGCGCGAGGTCGTCAGCCGCCTTCTTCTCCTGGGTCGTCGGTTGTGCGGGAATGACTATGACGTAGCTGGTCTTACCCGCACCCGCAAGGGTCAGCGGGGCGCTGTGGGCACCGATAGGTATGAGCGAACGGCGCCATGCGGCGTGTGCGTCGCGAGCGCTGCACAGCAATGCCACCGCCAGGAAAATCGTGCACAGGCCGTGCGGCACTTTCATGCGCGGGCTCCCGTCCCAGCGATATGTTTCGACTACGACCACCTCATTTCGCGCCCCGTCTGCAAATCCTTCCGGCCGCCGGCGGCCGTAGGGCAGGAGCCTTGGTCTCTCGCCGGCCACCGCACGCGGCTTAGGGGCTTCTGCCCTACGGGCCAAGGATTTCCGACGTGGACCACCGAAGGTAGGAGCGGCCCTGCGCGCCTGCCCGGAAAACGCTTTGAATCGGAATCGCTGCGCGCTTTCGGCCGGAATATGCACCTGCATGCCGGAAAGGCAAAACAGATCCGAGGGTGACGTCCGTGAGACTCAGACAGCCGACCGGTGATCGTCTTGCGCAGCGCGTTCGCGATCTGACCACGAACTTCGAGGAGTACCACCGCGCCTTTCTCGACTCCGAAGTCTTCTCGGGGCCGAGTGCGCACTTCCACCTGCGGACGCTGTCGCGTCTTCGCTTGCACCGCAGCTTTGATTCCCTCATTGACGATGATCAGTACTTCGAGCTCCTCTATGCCACCCTCACCTCATGGGGGCTGCATCGCATGGGCCCTGGCAACGCGAAGCTGACCGACTTTGGCAAGTTTGCAGCAAGCTGCCGGGCTCTTTTCAATCAAATCGCCAGTCTGTTCGGTCGGAGCATCTTGACGCTAACGGATAACGAGGCGGCCGGCGTCGCAGACATTGTGGGGCAGGCTATCGCGGATCAGAACGGCATCAGCGCCTCGCGCTCACCGCTGGTAGCCAACAGCAAGGCGGTGCACCACTTCGTGCCAGACTTGGTGCCTCCGATTGATCGCGCCTACACGCTGAAGTTCTTTTTCGAGCGCTCAGACCTGCCTGGCGGTGTGGCGGAGACGTTCGAGTTGATCTTCCAAGGGTTCGCGCAGATCGCCAAAGCCAACGCGCCGTACATCCAGGATGCGGTGGTTCAAGGCGTGGGTGCATCAGGGCCTCGTGCTTGGGACTCAGGCCGCGCAAAGGTCTTGGACAATGCTCTGATAAGCTGGGTGCGGCTTCACCCTAGCAAGGCACCCAGCGGCGTGTCCCCCGAGAGCGATGTCGCTGAAGGTGACTGAGATGACTGGGAGAGGCGACCTCGTTAGCAAAGGGCGCGAGCGGATGGTTGTTGGCACCGCGGGGGACGAGCGTTTTCAACTCCCCCAATGCCTTCAACCGGCCGCTGGCCCTCGCGAAACGAACGCTCGATCACCTGCAAGTCTGGGAGCCGCACAGCTCCTACCTCGATAGCTGCATCCGGCCCCGGCTTGGCGTCTATCACCCCGGCACGCCGCTGGGCCCCGACAGCCTCCTGCTGTCATACCAGTCGATCCGCCTCTTCCCGGCTGCACCGCCGGACGCGGAGATCGTCATGGAGCATTTCGCGGCACAGGGCGGCTTTCGCGTGTCGGCGACGCGCACGCGCGAGGGGAACATTCAGGACGTCTGCGTTCGCAGCACCGTGGGTGAGGTGTGCCGGGTGACGAATCCCTGGCCGGGGCGGCGGTTCGCGGCGGTGACTTCCAGCGGCGTCGAGGCGGCGCGCAGCCGGAAGCTTGGCACGCATCTCTGCTTCCCGACCTGCCGGGGCGAGGAATACGAACTGCGTCCGGTGTGAGTTGCTTCAGCGCAGCCCTACGTATTCTTCTCCGCCGCTGCGATGGCCGTCTGCGCCCACTCGCGCAGGCGGTTCGGGTGGCCGCGCAGCGTTTCCAGTTCCCGCAGCACGACCTGGTAATGGCAGCCCCGCAGCCTGCGCATGCCCTCCTCCAGGTGCCGCCGAACGGGCTCAAGGTCGGCGGGATATACCACCGCCTGGGCTGACTGTCGCCACATGATGGTGAATCGCGCGCCGCACTTCTCGACAACTCGATCCAGATCCGTCCACGGCGAGCACACGAAGACTCGCAGGTTGGGGATGCGCAGAACGATGTCTATCTTGTGCGTCAAATCCTCGCAGCAGCCGTATTGCGCCGCGCCGTATTGCTGCAGCACCGGCATCTGGTAGTTGAGCAGGAACTCCTCCTGCATGCGCGGCGAGACGACCTGGAATTCCTGGCTGTTGGCGGCCACCCACAGGTTGTGCAGTTTCACCGCGCCGGCAGCGGCCGCGCCGTCAACCGGGTCGCTGCAGAACATTGGCTCGTGGTGGTTGGTGGTCAACAGGCCCGAATCTGCGACGACTCGCGCCGCCCGCAGCGCCCCCTCGGTCAGCTTGGCCATGATGCGATGCACGAGTTGGGGACGGAACGCCAGGTCATCGAGCATGGCCTCCATGCCGCGCAGTTGCTGCAGGATGATTCCCTGGCTTGGCCCAATGGGAGGTTGACAGGTCCGGCGCACCGGCATCGCATCTCCGAGCAGGTCCGCCATGCGCGACAGCGCGTCCTGGGTCTTGCGGTGGTTGTAGGTGAAGCTCGGCACGGTCACGCGTTCGTAATCGTCGGGCGTCTTCACCGGCGCGTCATAGCGAAACCCGCCGAGCTCGGTGCTTTCGACCAGCCGGCCGGTGGGCAGGCCCCACACGTGCTCCGTGTCGCAATCCCAAACGGCGCCGACGCCCCACCAGGGCTCGAAGATGTGGTCATCGCCAACCCAGTCCTTGTAGAGATGCTGGCGCAGGGCATATTCCACGCGGCGGCAGAAGGGGTCTGTGCACCGGAGCGATTCGGGCGGCAGAAGGTCCTTCCACACCCCGGCGGGGCGGCACCACACAGGCGGGCGATCCGGCCGGCGGCGCTCGTTGACATCGCGCCACCGCCGCCTGCGCATCTCGTACTCCTCGCTGGACGCCAGCTCGTGTACCTGCTTTGCGAGGTCACGTATAACGCGGACATCTGCCGGGGGGAACGGCGGCACAAGCGACTCTCCTGCTCGGTTGCGCGCGGGCGACCAGTCGGTTGGTATCCCTTCTCCCGCCGCGCCGTTCTTCTCTTCGTGAGCGCGAGCGGCGTTTCCTGTCCCCAAGCGAGAGAGGGCCTGCCCGCTGGGCGCAGAAAATGCGCACATAACCGCAACAGGAGGGCTGCATGATGAACATGCTGGTCGTCGCCGTAGCGTTCGTGACGGTCGCCCTGTCGGCGTCATCGGGGTGGGCGCAGCAAGACGCCAAAGCGTGGCCGGATCGTATCGAGGAGTGGAAAGGCAAGACCATTCTCGTCTTCGCGCCCCACCCCGATGACGATGGGTTCTACTGCGGCGGAACGCTGGCGAAGCTCGCGAGGAACGGCAACAAGATCGTCATCGCCATTTACACCAACGACAACAAAGGCTCCTATGACCTTGAGATGACCGGCGAGCGCCTGGCGCGCATTCGCAAGGCGGAGGAAGAGGCGGCGTGCGCGGCGATCGGTATCCCTAGCGAGAACATCATCTGGCTAGGTTACGATGACGGTGAGTTGGAATACGCGCCGCCGAAGACGCTCTGCGGACAGGCGACGCGCATCATCCGCCAGCACCGGCCTTACGCCGTGTTCAGCCCCGATCCCGGCCCGCTCTATGAGCGCTGGCATAAGACCGATCATCGCATGGCCGCCTTCAATAGCGTTGATGCGGTGCGGGCGGCGCCGTTCCACCTCTACTATCCCGAGCACCTGCTGGTGGACGGGCTACAGCCTTACCACGTGCCCGAGTGCGTCTTCTATGGTTCGGCGCCCAATGACGTGAACTACTGGGCGGACATCGAGAATGTAAAGGGGCTCAAGCTGGAAGCGCTGAGCAAGCATGTCAGCCAGTTTGCGCCGTCCGTCAACAAGTACCGGCCGGATTGGACGAAGGATGACCTCGGGAAGCTGATGGAGCGCCTGCAAGCGTGGCAGATGAAGAAGGACGGGCGCTGTGTCGAGCCGTTCCGACGGGCGATCGGCGAGTATTGAGGGGGGACAATGCGGTCCCGCCTGCCGCGGGGCCCGCTGCCATCTTGCCGCGAGCGGGCGCGCGGTGCGCACACCGCGCGAGAACTCGCGACCTCCATGAGAGGTCGCGCCCCGCAAGGTCGCGCCCGGCACAAGCCGCGAACGGCATGGTGGCACAAGGCCCACGCCGCCTTCCCCGCATTCTCTAGGGGGTAGTTTCGCTCTTCGGCGCCCGGGGACTCGCCTCGCCTGGCTGCAGGCGCCTAATGGTCACGACGGCGTTGGCGGGAGCATCGAAAGCGAGCACGCCGTCCTCGCCCGCGGTGGCGACGCGCACGGCGCCTTGCTCCTCAAGCAGGGCGCGGATGCGCACCTCGTGGCGGCTGCCCTTCCATACGGGGTAGGCGCCGCGGCCGATGCGGATGTGCGCCGTCGCTTCGCCCCCCGCCGTTACGGTCAAGGCCACACGCTGCTGCGTCGCCAGCCGCGTGGCCGGCCCGTACAGCGCGAAGGACATGCCGTCCTCCTCGTAAGCGACCACCTGCACGAGCACCCGCGAAGCGTCGGTCGAGACCTCGATCGGGAGCGGATCCGCGACTTGAAGCCCACCGCGCCCGAACATTAGCAGCGAATTCGCCGACGCGCGTGCGGAACGGATCTCCTGTATCCCATCCCATATCCGGTACACGCGCCCCGCGGGATTGCGCACGAGCAGCTCCGTGGGCTCCTGCGAACGGCTCAGGACCATTATGCTGCCGTCCCGGAACGCGCTCATGTCATCGGCCCCGCTGAAGCCCCGCGTAAGCTTCAGGGCGACCGGGCTGTTGAGTCCGATCAGGTCGCGATGGAAAGCGTCGAAGGCGATATTGCCGGGCAGCCAGTTCTGCCACAGCCGGGTGGTCGCATAAAGCGCCCATCCCGTGCCCACCGGGCGGGCCATGACACCGGCGAAGGCGGGCGCGCTGTCCCACTGCGCCAGAACCGGCGTTGCCCCGGCCGACAGGAGGACGAAGTAGATCGGTGGGTCGAATGACGCCGGCGTCCCGCCGCCGGCCGTGCCCATCTCGCGCTGGAGGGAGGGGAAGCGGGGGTGCGCCACCATGCACATGAAGTTCGGGGTTACGACCCCGGTCCCGGACGCCTGGCTTACCCCGAACAGCTCGGCCAGGGCCGGCGGCAGGCGGCCGAGGTCGCCCGACTGGGCGAACCCCGCGCCCAGGTCGGCGAGCAGAGTGCCCCCTCCGGCAACGTACGCTGCGAGCGCGGCCTGGTCCGTCGGCTTCAGCGACAGGGCCAGCGGCGCGATGATGAGCGCGTAGCGCTCGAGAGGAACGGCGTCGAGACTGGACTCCGACAGGTAATCGACGGCCCCGAACGCGGTGCCTCGCGCCAACGCACGGAACAGGTTCCCCGGCTCGGAAACGGACGCGCCGGGGAGCCACCCATACAGCGGCCGCCCCGAAGCGAACCCGCCCGCCGCGAACGGCTCGTAGAGCACAGCCACGGACGCCGCCGGCGCGCGCGGGCACAGCTTGGCCTCGCGTGTCACCAACAGCGCGGCGCGCAGGTTCGCGCGCAACGAGTTGCTGTCGCGGATCTCCGACCAGGTGGCGAAGCCCACCCCCGCCGCGCCGTGAAGGACGGCCTGTGCGACCCAGGACGCAACCTGAGTAGCGGAAGGCGCCGCCGCCACCTTCAGTACCGGCAGCGCCGCGAATTGATTGCCGCGGCGGGCAATGTCTATGCCGTGAGCATTGTGGGTTTCGAGGTCATCCTCCGCCACGCCCGGGTGAAGGCCGAGCAGCATGCCGTCGCAGCTATCGGGCACGCTGATGGCCGCGCGATAGGAGCGCTGGCGGCCCGCGAGCACCACATGGCGGCGATCAGCGCCTCGGATCTCCTGAGCCCACAGGTCGAGCAGGTCGCGGTAGACCTCATTGCGGTACCGCGCAAGATCGATAGACGCCTGCCCGAGTCCCAAGGGCTTGCCGGAGTCCAGGCCGGCGACGTAGCTTTCGGTCAGCGGCTTCGCCCGGCTGATCGGCACGCCCCAGTCGCGAATAAGGCCCTGGATGCTGCCGTGCCACCGCATCAGGTAGTTCCAGAAATCCTCTTCCCCAAACCGGAGGCTGTCCGCATCCACGCTCTCCAGCACCCACCCCACAAGGCCGGGCAGGTCGGCGCCGCGCTGGACGATGGGCTGGAGGTAGTCGCGCACCGCCGTCCGGTAGCCCGCATTCCATGGGCTGGGGCTGAGGTCGCGAAAGGCGCTGGCCGGGGGCGTGATGGCGATCAGCACGTACATACGCCGTTCGGCGGCCGCGCGCGCCAGTGCCTCGGCCGCGCGCCAGGCGTCGTCCGTGCCGGGGCCGACGGCGATCTCGACCGTGTTGAAGCCGATCTCGGAATAGGCTTCCAGGTCGGCGGGATCCGACAGGCCGACGCCCCAGAACAGGGGGGTGGGCTCGCCGTCAACTACGATCTGGTTGCGAGCGCGCCATACGGCGTGACGGGCCGTGGCGTCGCTGGCCGGCGCGCATGCGGCCGTGCTCGCCAGGCAAGCGATGAGAAGCGATGCGAGCAGGAAGCGCCGGGGAAGCCTATCGCGGATGGCTCTCCGAATCATCAGCTTGTGCCGCAAGCCGGGCCGCCGCGCGCTCGCGTCGTTCGCCGATGCGGGAGTACCAGATGGTTCCCTCGTACAGCACGAGCATCGGCACCGCGAGCATGGCGAGCGTGAAGACATCCCACGTGGGCGTGACCACGGCGGCGATCACCAGAACGCCGATGACCGCCTCCTTGCGCCGCGCCGCCAGGAAGTCCGGGGATATCACGCCGGCCTTGATGAGGAATACCAGCACGATCGGCAACTGAAAGCATAACCCAAATGCGAGCAGCACCTTGGCGAGGAATGTGACCTGCCTCTGCAGCTCGAGCAGGATCACCGTCCCCTTCGGCACGAACACGGGTAACAGCATCCAGGTGACGAAACGCGGGGTGATAAAGTAGCCCACCGCGACCCCGGCCGCAAACAGCCCTACCGCCGAGGGCAGCAGCGGCGCGGCCGCGCGGCGTTCGTCGCGCGTCATGCCGGGTGACACGAAACCCCAGATCTCGAACAGAATGCCAGGCAAAGCGATGATGATCCCGGCCACTGCGCTGACCTGGAATCGGGTCATGAAGCCCTCGGTGATCATGCCCAGGCGGACATGACCCCCCGCCCGCAACACGGGGTTGAGCAGGGGGGCCATGAGCATGGAGTAGATCTGAGGGTAGAAGACCCAGCCGGCGGCGAACCCGAGCACGACGTACAGAACGCCCCGGATGATGCGTGTGCGCAGCTCTTCGAGGTGTTCGACCAGGTCGATCTGTTCGTCTTCCTTAACCATGGGCCGGTTCTGCAGACAACCTCGGCGCCGGGCCCGGCGGTGGCTAGGTCGCAGGCGACCGCCACGGCGGCCGCAGGCCTAGCCGCGCCGGCGTGGGCGAGGACGGCGCGGACGCCTAGACGAGCGCCTCCTCGGTGTCGGGGTCGAAGATATGCGTCTTGTCCATATCGAACAGTATCTCCAACGGCTGGCCGTCGCGGGCCGAGGTCTCGCTGTCCAGATCGGCGATCAGCGTGTGGCGTCCGCTGGTGAGGTAGGCGTACACGCTAGCGCCCATCACTTCGGTCACGTCAACCGTCAGCCGCGTGGAGTTGTCTTGCGAGGCCGGCACCGGAACCGGCAGCGAGCGGTCGTAGATGTCGTCGGGCCTGACGCCGAAGATGACGTCGCGCCCGACGCGGTCGCGCACCCGCTCGACGTGCGACTGCGGCAGGCGGAGCTTGAAATCCCCGGCGTCAACGAAGTATGCGCCGTCTTCGGCGACAACCCGGGAGGGGATGAAGTTCATGGCCGGGCTGCCGATGAAGCTCGCGACGAACAGGTTGGCCGGGCGCCGGTACAGCGCCATCGGGGTATCCACCTGGTGCATGACGCCGTCCTTCAGCACCACGATGCGGTCACCCATAGTCATGGCCTCCACCTGGTCGTGGGTGACGTAAACGGTGGTGATGCCAAGGCGGCGGTGGAGCTTGATCAGTTCGGCGCGGGTCTGCACCCGCAGTTTGGCGTCGAGGTTCGAGAGCGGCTCGTCCATGAGGAAGACCTTCGGCTCGCGCACGATAGCGCGGCCGAGCGCCACCCGCTGGCGCTGGCCGCCGGACAACTCCTTGGGCCGCCGCGCAAACAGCTCGCCGAGCCCCAACATCTGCGCCGTCTCCTGCACCCGGCGCTGGATCTCCGGCTTCGGCACCTTGCGCAGCTTGAGCCCGAAGGCCATGTTGTCATAGACCGTCATGTGCGGATAAAGGGCGTAGTTCTGAAAGACCATGGCGATGTCGCGGTCCTTGGGGGACACGTCATTGACCAGCCGGTCGCCGATGTAAATCTCGCCCTCGGTCGCTTCCTCGAGCCCCGCGATCATGCGCAGCGCCGTGGTCTTGCCGCACCCGGACGGCCCGACCAACACCAGGAACTCCTTGTCCTTGACGTCCAGGGTGAGCTTCTCGACCGCGACCACCTTGCCGAAGTACTTGGTCAGATTGACCAGCCTCACTTCCGCCATCGGTGCCGACTCCTCCCGTTCGACCGGCTCGGGGCGAACCGCGCAAATCGTGCCAGTCAACGTATCGCCTACCGGCATGGATTATAGCACGCGCTTGTTGGCATCGGCAACCGCGCCGAGCCCAGCGCTGTGCTCCATACCGAGGCGCGTGGATGGGGTATTCGGCGGGCATGCGGGAATTCCCGCCCGCGATTGAGGCGCTGCGGGGGCCCGCGGGGCCGAGACCCGGCTGTCCGGCTCCGCGCGGCGGCACAGGCTGGCCCACGTCAGAACGCGTGCGGCGGTATGAGCAAAGCGCGTACCGTCAGGGCCAATCCGAGGACGGTGATGAAGTAGGCGCTGGCGATGGAGACTCGCCGCACCCAATCCCCGCGATCGAGCCAGCGCGACGCTAGGCCCGCGGCGCGCAGCGTCACGATACCGACCGCAATCAGGACCAGCGCCAGGCCGAGGCTGAAGCTCAATACGAGTCCCAGACCCTTCAGGACGGCGCCGAGGCCGATCGCCGCCGGGATCAGCAGCAGCGCCGCCGGGCAGGGCACGATGCCGCCCGACACGCCGAGCGCGACCAGGGAACCGAGCCCGACGCCGTCCCGCCCTGGTCGTCCGGTCACGTGTCCCTCGCCTTCGATCCGGCCGTCGTGATGGTCGTGATCGTCGTCGCCGTGTGAGTGTCCGGCAGCGCCGTGAGCATGCCCGCCATGACTATGGGAATGCGTCGGGAGGCCATGCCGCGTGCGGACGAATATCATCCACGCGCCAACCGCCGTCACGAGCAAGCCGGAGCCGATAGCCAGCGCGCGCTGCACGTGCTCCGGCACCAGGTAGGCGGCGGCTACGGTGGAGGCCACAGCCAGCACAATGACGCTGAAGGTATGCGTGAACGTCACCACCGCGCCCAGGATGATCGCGTCTAGAGTGCGCCCGCGCGAGCCGACCAGGTAGGCCGCGACCACCGTCTTGCCGTGCCCCGGCTCCAGGGCGTGGGCCGCGCCGAGCCCGAATGCCGATGCCAACATGAGCATATACTCCATAGGCCCTCCCTCGAAAGCCCTCACAACCCGTCGGGTTCGCCCGGCGGCCTATAGCTGTTTGAGCGCCTGCTTGAGCTCGGCGAGGGCCTGATCGTACTTGCCCTTGTGCGCCGCCTCGAGCATGCAGCTTTCCATGTGCTCCTCCAAGATGATGCGCGCGATCTGCTTGAGCGCGGCCTGCACGGCTGCGATCTGCAGCAGAACATCCGGGCAGCCCTTGCCTTCCTCCCACATGCGCTTGATGCCCCGCACGTGTCCCTCAGCGCGGGACAACCGCTTCGAAACATCCTGGGATATGCGCTCGTGGGCGTGCGTTGACGTCTTGGTGGCAGTGGGCATAGCATTCACCTCATTCGCGTTTGCGATTCAGGCTCTCAGTACCCCCTCCCCCTGGAGGGGATCACCTCTTGCTATCATACCACGATCTGGCTGTGTGTCAACCCACCGGCTGAGAGGGATGTGACCGCGAAGTCTTGGTGTCGCGGGGCGGGGACCCCTCTCCCTCCCAGGGAGAGGGAGGGAGAGGGTGGTCAAGCGACGTGATGCACCCTCACCCGGCCCGCCTTCGCCAAGGCTTCGGCGGGCCGAACTCTCCCTCAAGGGAGAGGCGTTGACCCTCGCCGACCGCGCAGCCGGCGGAAGAGTCTGCCGAGCACACCCACGAAAAAAGGCCACACCCCCCTGGTCCGACCGCGCTCTTGGTTCCTGGCGCCTGGGTGCCACTCACGCGCCGCCATGTAGGGACCGATCCTGCGACCGGCTCAGGACAAGTTCCCCTGATCGGCCCGGCTGAACGTGCGCCGGGATTGCGGGTCGGTCAGGGAACCGATGCCCACGGGCCCATCCGTTTGAACCGGAAACGGGGCTCCTGTTGGTCTGGCCGCCCCCCACGCCGGCGGCGCCACGATGTACGCGCGAAGCCGAGACGACCCGCGGCATTCTGTTTGCACAGGGCGCGGGATGGCAGGTTGTCCGGCTCGCCCGTGGAACTGAAGTTCCGCCGGGAGCCCGCGCCAGGGCGTTGCTGAGGCCCGGAAAGGCACAGACATGCGATTCGCGATCATAGGCGGCACCGGCCTCTACTCCGTCGGCGAAGACGTCGAAACGCGAGAGGTGGAGACGCCGTATGGCCTCGCCGCCGTGGACGTCGCGCCGCTGGGCGCCGAGGAGGTCGCTTTCATCGCACGCCATGGCCGCGACCACTCAATCCCCCCGCACCTCGTGAACTACCGGGCGAACATAGCCGCTTTGAGGGCGCTCGGCGTGAGGCGGGTGGTGGCGTCGGCGGCGGTGGGCTCGCTCAATCCGTCCATACAACCGGGTGACTTTGCACTGCCCTACCAGTTCATTGACTTCACGCACGGAAGGGCCGGCACGTTCTTTGACGGCGGCGGCGACGTGCGGCACGTGGATATGACGACTCCGTATTGCCCCCTCCTACACGGGGAGATGGAGCGGGCAGCCCGTTTCCTGGGGCACGCGACGCATCCGTCGGTGGTCTATGTCTGCACCCAGGGCCCGCGGTTCGAAACGCCGGCGGAGATC
>Ga0315279_10003870_pt1 | contig 20469 bp, 19 predicted proteins | sample YL17G06_20_MG_FD_203694 | JGI IMG/M metagenome (GOLD analysis project Ga0315279, IMG submission 203694) | Sediment microbial communities from Yellowstone Lake, YNP, Wyoming, USA - YL17G06_20 | ecosystem: Environmental > Aquatic > Freshwater > Lake > Sediment | place: USA: Wyoming | collected... | reverse complement strand
GTCGGAAGGACGCACCAGGTGACCTTCCGTAGGTCCGCCACCACATATCAACCTCTCGAATTCCATGCTGGTGATGACATTCTCAAAAAGAGTGTATCCGTACTCATCCAGCTGGGCGGGGTCATATACGTCCATGCCGGTGGCGACGATTATAGTGCCGACCTCAATCTCCGTTATCTTGTCCTGCGCGTGTAAATCTATACATTTTTTCTCGCATGCATCCATGCATTTAACGCAGGCAACGGGTCTGTTCCCCAGGCAGTGTTCCATGTCAATGAGGAAAGCCGAGGGTACTGCCTGCGGGAAAGCTATATAGGCTGCCTTGCGCGAAGAAAAGCCCTGCTGAAATTCGTCCGGCAGCACCACCGGGCAGGCCTCGGCGCATTTGCCGCAGAGGTTGCACAGTGTCTCATCCACATAACGTGCTTTCCGGCGGATGCGGACTTTAAAATTACCAACATAGCCGGACACCGCTTCCACGGTGCTGTAGGCCAGAAGTTGTATTTTGGGATGGCGCCCCACGTCCATCATCTTCGGCCCCAGCACGCAGATAGAGCAATCCATGGTGGGGAAGGTCTTGTCCAGCTCGGCCATGATGCCGCCGATTGACGGCTTTTCCTCAACCAGGTATACCTGGTGCCCGGCATCAGCCAGGTCGAGTGCTGCCTGAATACCGGCGACGCCGCCGCCGATAACCAGTGCGGCATCGGTGACCGGAATCTCCATCTCCTGCTGCGGCTCAAGCAGGCGTGCCCGCGCCACCGCCATCTTCACAATATCCCTGGCTTTTTTAGTCGCCGACTCGCGGTCATAAAGGTGCACCCAGCTGCAGTGCTCTCTTATGTTAGTCATTTCCAGTAAATAAGGATTCAGCCCGGCGTCAGCGATACACTTTCTGAAGGTGGACTCATGAAGTCGCGGTGTGCAGGAAGCTACGACGACGCGGTTCAGCTTGTGCTCCTTGATGTGCCTCTTGATTTCCGCCTGGCCGGGGTCAGCGCAGGTATACCGGTTTCTCACCGAAACGACCACACCGGGAAGCTTCTCAGCCGAGCGCCGTACTTCTTCGGTATCTACCGACCCGGCAATATTCAGTCCGCAATCACAAACAAAGACGCCTACTCTAAGCTCATCTTCAGCCAATTAATCTGCCTCCTGGTCCAGCGACCGGGCTGCCAGGCAAGCCAGGTCCTGAATATCAATATTAGGCTTTTTTCCATTCCGGCTTTGCTGGGTGCACTTCAGATGAATCAGGCACTTGGGACAGGAGGTCACCATCACTTCAGCTCCGGTAGCCTCTGCCTGGGTAAGGCGCTCATCCTGTATCTGCCGGTTGGCCGCACCGCAGTGTACCCAGGAGCTGGCTCCGCAGCAAAGCGCCGTCTTGCGGTTCGGCTGCATTTCCACCAGTTCCAGGCCGTTTACCGCAGTTAAAATCCGGCGGGGGGATTCAAAAATCCTTAAGCCCCTGCCCAGTGTGCACGGGTCGTGGTAAGTAGCCTTTTCCTTGAGCCTGCCGAGATGCAGCTCGCCGCTGTCAAGCAAGGGAGCTACGGCCTCGGTCCAATATACCACTTCAGCGATTGTTTTACCTAGCATCCTGGGATAATCAACATTCAATGCATAATAACATTCCGGGCAGCTGACGATGATTTTCTTGACGCCCAGGCGATTGAACTCATTCACATTGGCTTGCGCCAGAGCCATAAAGCCTTCTTTGTCGCCCTCAAGAAGCAGGTCACGTCCGCAGCAAAGCTCGTTAGCCAGAAGATTAAAATGTATTTCAGCGCGGTTCAGCAACCTCAGTGCCGCCTTCACACCTTCCAATGTGTACACCCCCAAATCCCTGAACATGATGTCGAAATAGGGGGCGCAGCCTACAAAAAATATGGTATCGTGCTTAGCAGATAACCTGATATCAGACGACAGCCAGCCCAGCCGCTGCTGTTTTACCCTTTCCCCAGCCATCAGATGCATCGATGCCTGCAATGCCCCGCCGTGGCTGCACTGTCCCTGAGTTCCTTTAACCAGTGCCTCCGTTCTCAGTATACGAATGAACTCTGGGAATTCTACACGGTAATTGCAGCGCTCCAGGCACATATAGCAATTAAGGCAGGACCAAATTGCCTCATCATTATAATTCCGATTCCTGTGTTCCATATTTCTCTGGACTATGAGCCGGGGATTAAACTCCGGGTTGTAACGGGCAATCGGGCAGACAACAGTACACTTGCCGCAGTCAAGGCAGAGATGTATACGCGTATCTTTTATTTCCTGCTTATGTTTAGACATTGTTCTTAAATTCCATTATCCAGCCTGCTCTACTTCGGCAATGAAATTATCGACCTGTTTCACAAAGCCTTTGCCGTCGCCTCGAGGCAACCAGGCAAGCCTGAGCCTATCTGCCCCCAGACCCAGTAGTCCCAGTATGCCGCGCGTCTTCTCATATTCCTTGACGTTAAACCTTTCATCCTTCCCGAAGTAGCAACTTTCCGACTCGCACCCCAGGAGCATCACTCCATCAGCTCCCAGCTCAAAAGCTTTCAGGATAAGACCCGAATGTACCCGGGAAAGGCAGCTCACTTTTACCACCTTTACCGAAGGCGGATAGCTAAGACGGCTTTGTGCTGCAGCTTCAACGCAGCTAAGACCATCCCAGTTGCAAGCAAAAACTACGATATCAGCGTTATTCCGACTCATGTGGTCGCACCCACCTTGCCAGGTCTGGCCAATAAGGCTTCCAGCGTACTAATTATACCTAAATCGCTTTGAACCGGCTGGGTTATGGCTCCGGTAGGACATGAGGTAATACAAGCTCCGCAGCCCAGGCACAGTATCGGGTCAATGGCGGCATAGGCAGCGCCGGAGTCACTGACTTTCATCTCTATATAGGGACATACTGCAGTGCAATCGCCACAACCACGGCATAGTTGTCTATCGATATTAACGGCAGTAACCCGCGCCCTGAGCACGCCCCGGCCCAAATAGCTTAACACCCTGGCCGCCGTCGCCTGTCCCTCGATGACCTGTTTTTCAGGCGACTCCGCTGTATTCGACGGCACTATATATATACCGGTCGGGTCTCCAACAGCAAACTCCCGAAGTGCAAAATCTAAAATCTGGCGATTGTCCGGGTTTTTGTGCCAGGTAAAAATACGGCCGACGAGACTTTCTTTGAAAGAAGTATCAGCCTGAGCCAGCATTTTATCCACGGCTCCGGAATCCGCTACGACGGCGCCGACCTTGACATTGGCCGTCTCCGAAGAGTGCTCGAGTGCAACCTCATAATTTCCGGGCACGCCATGAATACTTATTCCTTTAGACCAGGACATGACAGATACGCCTGATTTTTCAAGCTCTTTCAATAGACTGGCTTCTGTCTCAAAGTACTTAAGGGGCTGTTTTTCCCTGGTCTTCTTTAATCCTGATTTGTAAAGAACGGTAACCGGGTAAGTCTGAGACGCCAGACTCACTGCCGCTGCCAGACCGGAAAGCCCGGTGCTTAATACAAGTATACCCTGGCTGATTGGCCTCTCCAGCAGTACAGACGGCAAAGCACCTTGAGCCCGAAGAACTCCCGATGTGATTATGTCAACAGCCTTGCGCGTAGCCTCGGCAGTATTACCGCTGTGCACCCAGGCACATTGTTCGCGGATATTAACGAACTCGACAGGTATTTTAAGTTCACCGGCTAACTGCTCATTCAGATATTGCTGACATCGTACACGCTGCTCGGTACAACTGAAGCAGATTTGCTCCAGATTACAACATCGGCAAGCGGCTACGACCAGCCTGTTGAGTTTCTCTTCAGAGGCCAAAGCTTTAATCTCTCGTGCTGCCTGCTCAGTGCAAATTTGAGATAACTCGCGGACATGAGAAACGCCGGGCATAAGCTGTATTTCCCCGGCCGCCTGTGAGAGGTCAACTATCGAGCTAATGCTGCCGCCGCAACGACACAGGATTACGCCGGTGCGCTCATCACCACTGCTGTCAACGCCGAGCACTTCCGGTTCTAAATTCAAGCCTTCATCATGGTTGCCCTTAGCATCTGCCTTAGCTGAGACAACCTTCTCCTGCAGCTTTAAATCACCTGCTACCTCCAAGGCAATTGCCGAAGCGCGACTGAGTTCATCTTTTAATTCGCCGTCACCCTCAGCTTCTACGATAAACACGCCGGGGCCTGAAATCTGAAGCGTCTTCGCAGCAGCATTATCGGAAACAAAATTAACTACGGCTCCAGCTTCTATGGTCACGGACTCAATAGTATCCTTATGTGAAACAGCATTTACCTGGCATATCCGCTCACATTCCAGACAACCGCTGCATAAGGCGCAACTGAGGCAGCGTCCGGCTTCCAGCCGTACCACCTCGGCAGACAGCCCTCTCTTAGTCTCCTCATAAGTACCCATCCTGTCCATATGAGGCAGCGTGGGCATTTTAGCGCGCTTTTGAGGGGACACATATCTTTGCTCAATATCGACTTCGACCGGTTTGGGCCGGTCCAGGCTACGTCCCTCCTTCAAGTCGCGCCCGCTGAGATACCTGTCCAGCGACTCGGCAGCCCTGATACCGGCAGCCATGGCATCGACAACGGTATTGGGGCCGGTGACGCAATCGCCGCCGGCAAAGATGTCGGGTATGCTCGTCTGAAGCGTTAGCGGGTCGACGTTTATCGTTAAATCTTCGTTGGCTTTAATGTCCTTTATTCTGAGCAGCGCTGTGCTCGGTCGCTGCCCTATTGCCACCACCACGTGGTCAGCATCTATAGTAAATTCCGAGCCCTCGATTGGCACCGGCTGGCGCCGGCCGGTAGCATCGACCTTTCCCAGCTTCATCCGCTGGCAACGTATGCCGGTGACCCTGGTTCCGTCGCCGATGATTTCAACCGGCGCGGTGAGAAACTCAATCAGCACGCCTTCTTCAATGGCCTCTTCCACGTGCTCCTTTATGGCGGTCATCTCTTGTGCCGTACGCCGGTAAAGTATACGCACCGTGCCTTTGCTCCGCCTCTTCACCGCTCTGGCCGAGTCCACGGCGCTGTTACCGCCGCCGATAACCACCACATTGGAACCGACTGTCGTACCTACCTTCAAATTGAGTGCAAAAAGCATTGAGATTACATCAACGACGCCTTCGAGGTCTTCGCCCGGAATATTCAATTTATTATTCAAACCGGCACCTATGGCCAGGTAAAAAGCCTTGTAGCCCTGCTCCCTGAGGTCGGAAAGCGTTATGTCCCGGCCCACAATTATGCCGGTCTTCACATCCACCCCCATTGCCTTAATGGCCTCAACCTCCCTCTCACGTACCTCACGCGGCAGACGGAACCGAGGAATACCTGTAGCCAGCATGCCGCCGACCACCGCATGTGACTCAAATATAGTGGGAGTGTAACCGCGACGGGCAAGTTCCCAGGCTGCAGCCAGCCCGGATGGGCCGCTGCCAACAATAGCTATTTTCTCTTCTCTGGGTTCGACGGCGCTGGTGAGGTAATCAATACTGCCGGAAGCGCTATCTGCAGCATAGCGGTGCAGAGCCTTGATGAACACCGGGCTATCGACTTTAGCCCGCTGACAATTGTCTTCACACGGATGACTGCACACTCGGCCGAGTATGCCGGCTAAAGGCGCAGCCTGGTTGATGAGATTGAGTGCTTCGTCTGCCTTATCTTTAGCCAACAGGCAGATGAATCCGGGAACATTGATGCCTAAGGGGCAGGCTACCCGGCAAGGTGCGGTCCCGGTCTTATCTATAGTGTAGGCTGCCGGTACCGACCGGACACCTGCCAGCAGCTCATGAATAGCGCCGCGTATAGAGATTGAACCACGGTCAGAAAACGGTATTTTGACGGGGCAGGCTTCCTGGCATTGACCGCAACTGGTGCATAAGTTCTCATCTACATATCGGGGCAGTTTCTGTACCTTTAAATTAAGCCGCCCCCGTTTCCTGGTTACAGTTTCTACGCCGGAGCCGGCGTAAACCTTAACTCTGGGATGACTGGCTGCCCTGAGCAGCAGCGGCCAGATGCGAAGGTATTCGCTAGCGGAATCGACTTGGGAATCGCTGCTTCCATTATCTTTTAAACTCAATGCCTTGGCCGAGACAATAAGGCTGACCTCGGCGCCCATGCCAGCCAGAGCCAGAGCACACTGGGCTGCTCCAACGCTATTGCCAATTACTGCAACACTCCTTGCCATCGATAATACGCCTAACTTTTCTTCCCATGTTTCAGCCCGTACTCATACCCGGCCGTGAAAGCTTTAATGTTGAATTCTCCGGTGCCTTCGGGAACGGTTGCCAGTATAGATTCCTTGAGCGCTTTAGCCGAAACCACATCGCTGACTGCCGCCACAAATCCGAGCATTATAATGTTGGCCACCACCACCCGCCCCATATCACGGGCCAGGCTCGTAGCCGGTATAGACAGTATGGTCGCGTTATGAGACGCGTCAGGTTTGACCAGGTCAGGGTCTATAATTATCAGGGTTTCCGGACTGAGACCCGACGCGTATTTGTTATACGCCTCTTGCGACATAATAACCAGTAACTGGGGACTTATCACGTAGGGATAGCCTACAGATTCATTCGAAATTACTACTTCAGCCGAGCAGGAGCCACCCCTTGCCTCCGGGCCGTAGCTTTGAGTAAATGTGGCCGATTTTCCCTTTTCATACAAGGAGGCTGCCTGTCCCAGAATCTGACCGGCGAGCACAATCCCCTGTCCGCCGGCGCCGCTTAACCTTATCTCTGTTCGGCTCAAGTTAATTTCTCCAATAGTTATCTAAATTAGCCGCCTGGCGCTCTATCGTTTCTTGTGCTTGCCAGCCCGGTCAAGTACCTGTCGGTAGCAATCCCATAGAGTGGGGCGCTCTATATCAACAAATTTACCCACCACGATGGGGCCATTCAGCGACAGCTCTACATCTCTGGGGTCAGCGCCATCCCGGATAACACTTCTCTCCTGGTAACTGTGCATTTCATCCAGGCCGCGCGGCTGCTTATTCAGACGGCCATACACAGTGGGGCACGGGCTGAGCACCTCTATAAAACTGAAACCGGGCTTGGTCAAGGCTTCGGCGATTGACCTCTCCAGTTCCCGCAGATGCAGCACCGTCCACCGGGCAACGTAGGTAGCACCGCTGGCAGCGACCAGGTAAGGCAAGTTAAAGGGATACTCGTAGTTGCCGTACGGAGAAGTTGTGCTGCGGGCATCAAGCGGTGTGGTTGGCCCCATTTGACCACCGGTCATGCCGTAGTTGAAGTTGTTTATACAGATGACGGTCATATCGATGTTACGACGGGCGGAATGGATGAGATGGTTGCCGCCTATGGCCGCAATGTCTCCGTCACCGGAAAACACCGCTACCGTCAATTCCGGATTAGCCATTTTCAGACCGGTAGCGAAAGGCAGTGCCCGGCCGTGCGTGGTATGGAAAGAATCCAGCTTAATGTAGCCAGCCACGCGCCCGGAACAACCTATTCCCGAAACCACCGAAACCTTGTCCGGGTTCAGGCCAGCACGGTCGATAGCTCTGACGAAACACCCGGTTGCCGGCCCAATGCCGCAGCCGGCGCACCAGATATGCGGTATCCGGTCCACTCTGAGATAGCAATCTAGAGGATTTGCCTCTATGGTCACCATTTTTGTCATTGGGCTTCCTCTCGTATAGCCTCAAGAATTGTCTCAGGAAGATGCACGCCGCCACCCATATGAGGTATCAGCCTGACCTTAGCTTTACCGGCCACGCATCGTTCTACTTCCCTGACCATCTGTCCGTAGTTTATCTCCGGGACTATGAAGGCTTTCACCGCCGTCGCCAGCTCTCTAATGCGGTCATCGGCGAAAGGCCATACCGTTATCAGCCGCAGCAGGCCTGCCTTTATCCCTTCTTCTCTGGCCTTCTGCACCGCATATCGGGCAATGCGGGCTGATATCCCGTAGCTAACCACAACAACCTCAGCATCATCAACTTTTACCTCTTCGTACTTCGTGATATCTTTTATATTCAGTCGAATTTTATCCACCAGCCGTCTTACTAATTTGTCCTGAGCCTCTGCGGTCATTGTCGGATAGCCTCTATCGTCATGCGTCAGCCCGGTAACATGGAAGCGATATCCCTCGCCGGCTACTGCCATCGGAGGCACCAATCCCTTTCTGGAATCATAGGGCAAATACTTTTCCGGCGCGACTTTCGGGCGCGGTCGATTTACCAGTTCCTTTGAACTTATCTCAGGTATGACCACCTTCTCACTCATGTGGCCCACAGCTTCGTCGGCCATGAGCAGCACCGGCACCCGGTATTGCTCGGATAAATTGAAAGCCGAAACGGTGAGGTCGAACATCTCCTGCGGTGAATCGGGAACGAGGGCGATTATTTCGTAGTGCCCGTGGGAACCCCATCTGGCCTGCATCATATCTCCCTGAGCGACCAGTGTTGGCAATCCCGTTGACGGGCCGGCCCTCTGGACATTGGCTACCACACAGGGCGTTTCCAGCATCACTCCCAAGCCTATATTCTCCATCATCAAGCTGAACCCCGGTCCGGAGGTGGCCGTCATTGCCTTTATGCCAGCCCAGGAAGCTCCGAGCACGGCGTTCATGGAAGCTATCTCGTCCTCCATCTGGATAAAAACGCCACCTATTTGAGGAAGACGTTCGCTCATTCTCTCGGCAACCTCAGTTGCCGGAGTAATCGGATAGCCGGCAAAGAAACGGCAGCCGGCGCTTATAGCTCCTTCGGCGCAGGCTGTGTCGCCGTTCATAAAAAATTCGCCGCAGCGCACATCATCTTTGGGCATGCGTCACCGGCCCTTCCTCTTTGTCTTCCGTAGTCACGTAGATTCCAAACTCAGGACACATCGCCTGGCAGAGGCCGCAGCCCAGGCATTTGCTCTCGTCGATTACCTTGACCAAATTATAGCCCTTGGGACTTAGCTCATCGGTCATTTTCAATACGCCGCGGGGACAAAATTCAGCACAATAGCCGCAGCCTTTGCACCTGTCTATATTAATGTGCACCCTGACCGGCCTGGGGGCCTTATCGGTCATATCAAAGGGCTTTCTCCACAACTTCATATCAGCACCGCTTTAACTTATTTGTATTAGTCTTTACCCCGTTATAAAGAAATAACAGCCAGCATCGCTGGCTATAACTACATTTAAGAAAAAAGTATAGCAAATTCGTATCTACTTAACAAACTATTGAGGTTCAGTCCTATTAAGGCTAAAATACAGTCGATGCACAAGTCCCTTTTGGCAGTTTTACTATTACTGTCGTTGGTGACAGCTTGCACCCGACAGTTACAGCCTGCCGTTGCCCAACCTCCGACAGCGGATTTTACTGCCAGTTCGGAACAGGGGTCAGCTCCCTTAAAGGTTACCTTCACTGATGCGTCCTCAGGTGATATTACCCACTGGCACTGGGACTTCGGCGATGGACAATTCAGCAGCGATTCAGAACCTGACCATACTTACACTGCAGCCGGGAACTACACCGTTTCGCTGGCCATCATGGGACCGGGAGGCAGTGACGTGGAGACAAAAACCGAATATATCAAGGTGGCCACCGGTGTTATAAGCTGGGAAGAGGCCGGCAGCTATATCGGGCAATATCAGGTAGTCGAAGGAATAGTTGTTGGCGCTTATTATGCCGCTGACACAAAAAGCCAGCTTACTTTCCTCGATTTCCATAAGCCCTATGAAAACTATTTCAAGTGTATAATCTGGGGGCGCGATAGAGATAAGTTTTTAAAAGAGTTCCCACCCAATCCTGAAACTTACTTCCTGAATAAGCATGTTCAGGTCACCGGCTCAATTGAGGAGTACCCCAAAGGCTCAGGCATCCCGGAAATGGTCCTCAAAGACCCGTCGCAAATCAAGCTCGCCGCAGAAGAATAGACTGTAGTTTGCACCGCCTGGTTACCGCTACCTGAGGACTAAAGTCCTAGCTATTTCATAATCCATTTATTGATGTTTTTCAGTTGTGTACCGTATACTATTCGCAGGAGAAGCGGCAAATAAATACGGCTATATCGGTACTGATAGTAAATTGATATGAAAAACGAAGCTGTCAGATATTTAGTCTCACTCGTGGTGTTGCTCTTACTAACACTTAATCTGGTCGTGGCTTGTGCTCAACCGAAGCCAAACCCGGTACCGGCGCCCCCTAAACCTTCGGTAACACAGCCGCCGGCTACCAGTGAAAACCAGTCACCAAAGGAAGCGGAAACGACGCCGCCGAATCAAGCCGTAGGTGAGGAGAAATGGTACCCGGCTGAAACATTCAGCGGTCAGGCAGGCGAAACAACACCAATATTTCATATATACGGCACAGAATGGCACCTCACCTGGACCATAGACGCTGAGAGCCTCGAAACAGCCATATTTAAGCTGAGTATTTACCCTAAAAATGAGCCTTATGCCGTTTGGCAGACTGTTTCTAACGCAGGCGGTACTACCGGCACCGTTAATTACGTCGTGTCCTCGGTAGATAAACGGGATTACGTTATCAAGGTCACGGCTCAAAACCTACGGCACTGGACTATTGAAATAGAAGACAATGCTACCGCGGCAACCGCTTACCCCGTCCAGATAAGTTCTATTCACTACAAAGGAACCGTATATCCACCGGACCCTGCAGCAAGCTGCTGTACTTACGAAAGGGTCGAGCCTGATGAATATGTAGTCATAAAAAACCTCAGCACTCGCTTTCAAGATATGACCGGCTGGGTGCTAAAAAACATAAGCCAGCCCAGCCCCCCATTTAAATTCCCCCCCTACACAATTTCGCCAGGTGAAATCATACGCGTTTATACCGACGAGTACCATCCTGAAACCGGAGGCTTTACTTTCTACTATGGATACGGCGACATTTGGAATAACGACAACTCCAATATAGCTGTGTTATACGATGCCCTGGGCAACGAGGTCTCCAGAAAAAGCTACGCAGTCCCGATGAAACTGAATGAGGCTGCAAAATAAATGACAAAATATCGGAATCGGACTACATTCTCAATGCGCCTGCGTATTTACACCGGACTGGCGCTCCTGACAGTCAGTTCAATTATAGCCTGCGCCCCAACAATGCCAGCTACGCCGGTTGCTAAACCCAGTACGCAGCCGCCTTCTACCGTGGAAAACCAGCAGCCTGCTGAGGCGCCGCCATCTGAGGTATCTACTGAAAATGAAGCCGGATGGACTCACGTCAAAAGCTTCATCGGTAAAGACAGTCAGACTACGGCTGCGTTTCCTATTTCGGGCACCAAATGGCGCATCATCTGGGCGGTAGACGCTCAAAACCCTCAATACGCCGTTTTTGACATCCTGGTATATCCTAAGGACAATCCAGGCCTACTTACCGAAAGGATTTCCTACTCAAAAGGCATGTCCGGCGACACGGCTTACATTGATGAAGGCGGCCGCGATTACTATCTGAAAATTATAGTTGCTAATTTAGCCAACTGGACTGTAACAGTCGAAGACTACGCCAGCGAAAGTGCCGATGAACCCGTTCAAATAACCAATATCCATTATAAAGGCATGGACTACAATGATACCGGGACCTCTGGCCATACTATAGTCGAATGGGATGAGTATGTCGAAATTAAAAATTTTAGCGATTCCCCGCAGAACGTAACGGGTTGGAAGCTAAAAAATATAAGTAAGGGAGCGCCCACGTTTATTTTCCCATCGTTCAAGCCGTGTTCCTGTAACTATTTAGGCAGTTACAGTAAATGTATTGAGGAGTGCTACCCGCCACGTCCCTGCACCATAGACCCCCGGAAGAGTATTCGAGTATTCACCGGCGACCCTCAATGGGAATCCGGGGGCTACTGCTTTTACTATTACCTGGGTGACATCTGGAACAACGAGACACCCGATACGGCCGTTTTATATAATGCTGAAGGGCAGGAAGTGTCCAGAAAAAGCTATATAATACCTGCTAAAAACACTGCTATCAAGTAAATAACCTGGTCAATACGAATAAGACGACAGATAGCCTGAAAACCAATGCTGCCACAATATAATCTTTGTCACATCGACGACTTGACTATTGCTTTCTTTTTAGCATCAGATGTATAATCATGATAATAAAATGCTGCTACGAACAGCATGAGTCTCCGGTTTGGAGCAGAAAAGGACAGAAGTAGAGAACTGAAACATGCAACAGAGATGTCCTAATTGTGGTGCACCCCTTGTGCCTGGTCAGCGGTTTTGTGGTGGTTGTGGAGCACAATTAAGTCTGTCCTGCCCCCAGTGCCGGATTACGGTCAGCCCCGGTACCAGATTCTGTCCTAATTGCGGCACTACGCTGGGCGGTGGACCGCCTCCGCAGCAGCCGGGATGGGGACAGCAGCCGGGAATGCCGCCGCAACAGCCGGGTTGGGGGCAGCAGCCGGGAATGCCTCCACAACAACCGGGTTGGGGACAGCAGCAGCCCTGGGCACCGCCGGCACCAAAGAGCCAATCATCATCATCGAGACCGCTTCTCGTGCTAGTACTATTTATCCTTCTTATCGGACTTGGAGTCCTTGCCTATTTGCAAACGCCGTTAGGTGGCATGGTAAAGTCCATACTAGGAATATCTGGCAGCACTACAGGTAGCACAACAAATGATAAGACAAAACCCGTGCTCACGTTTCCTAATCAACCAACTGTGTCGGCAACAAGCGCCAGCATTGGTTGGCAAACCGATGAGCTATCGAGCAGCCAAGTTGAATATGGCATTAATATCACTTACGACAAACTCGAACCGGCCCAGCCAGCGGACGACCCAACTGGCGGTGCATCGCTTGGAGTTATTGACCACTCTGTAGTTTTGACTGGCCTTCAGCCGAATACTACCTACCACTACAGGGTCAAGTCGAAGGACGCCGCTGGCAACGAAGCAATATCCGGCGACAAGACTTTTATGACCACCGAGGCTGCAGGGACGTAGCTACACCTCGGTCTGCTACAGTCAAAGAATAACCATCGCATCAATAAGCCTTTGCCCTGGTTTGAATCCAAGCTTATCTTTCCGGTCAGCATCGCCTTTATGTCATTCCCAGTCGTTGTTTTATTTTCCCGTTGCAAGTTGTATAATCGGTGGGCGGCTTTGATAGCCTAAAACCAAGTCGGGAGGTTATGATGAAATACATTAGCTTGCTAGCTGCTATCTTTCTTCTAGTCTCGTTTGGAGGCTGCACGCTTATAAACAGTGCACCCCGCCATACAGCCGACGAGGTAGCCGCCATAGGCAAGAGCTTCAGTCCTACCTGCCAGAAGCTTCTACCCGCACCGGAGACACACGGCTGAGGTTGTGCAGCTCCTCAGTATGAGGAGGTCGCGTCAACTTATACGGCGCAGTACCAGGGCAAGGGAATGTGGACTATAACGAAAGCCTGCCCCATAAACTCTGAATATGACCGCAGCTGGTCTTTTAATGATGAAACGAATGAACTGACATGGAAATAAAGCTTATAGCCAACGCTTTAGAAATAACCGGGGTCTCAAAGTGACTGACATTCTGGATGAAGCCCAGGCGCTTGTCCAATGCAAAGCCTGCCCCTGGTACAAGAGTTGCGTCTTACCCGTGAAGCTAACAGAGGATGACTTAAGAAAACAGCTCGAGTCTTCAATGCCCGGAGCCACCAGCCCGGGCGCGGCCCAATATGGTATGCAACAGTTGTTATCCGGCCTGGCAGCCGCTGCTGAAAACTCTATCCTCGAAGGTTGCCCGGTATTTATCAACAGGCTTCGCTCCAGCCCCAAGCTCGCCGAGCAGATAAAGACGCTAATGCAGGAGTGGTCAAAAGAGACCCAGAGCCAGCCTTAATATTACCCGACCGCATCTACCTTCGCCTACCGCTTTTGCTGAATATTACGGCTCCGAAACAAAATAAGAAGGATAACCTGCTTGAAGAGATTGTCCAAATGGTTCTATCTCGGCTCCATGATCGGCGGTCAAGTCGGCGGCATCGTTCTGCTAACAGCCGGTGTAGCTCTCTTAGTCATATCTGGAATATTAACCGGTTATGTTCTCGACCTCAGCCACGCCGATATATGGACACTGGCGACCTCTATTCTGCTCATCTTATTGGGCTGCGCTGCGATACTGTTCGGGGCAACCATATGGTACTTATTGCTTTATAGAGCCTGGTCGGTAATACAAGACGGCAACGCCAGCACTACACCGGAAAAAGCAGTTGGCTTCCTTTTCATACCATTTTTCAATTTCTACTGGATTTTCAAGGCCTGGTACGGATTCGCCCAGGATTACAACCGTTACATTGCTCTCCACGGATTGAGTGCACCGAAACTGGGGAAAAGCCTTTTCCTGGCTTTTTGCATTTTGTTTATCTGCAGTGCAGTCCCTTTCTTGAGTTACCTGGCGGGGCTGCCATTCCTGGCGATATTCATCATAACAGCTAACAAAACTATTGACACAGTAAACAGCTTAATGACCTTGCAGGCAGGGACCACAAATCAGTAACGTGAGGTAGATTGTTCGCTATTGTGGCTAAAAGATGTAGCCGCGCTCAGCATCTCCTGAAGGCGGAACCGGCAACTGAAGTGATTTATTAACGGAATGATTACCGATTGCGATTTGAATAGCAGCCAATTCACCCAATCGTTTGGCTACTACAGGAGGTATCCAATTGGAAGGTTTCCAGGAACCGGTGTAACTTGGCGATAATACCAGATAATAACCATCGTCACTTGTTATCCCCATCCTACAGCCATTGCCTAAATCAACTACTTCCTTTGGTTGCCAAACTACCGGTCTTTCACATACAATGCTATCCATATTTACCCCCATAAAAGAAATAGTTTTACATCAAGTGAAGAGATGACTTCGTCTAGAATAAATACCAGGCATAGAAAAAGAAGACTAGACACACAAACAGAAAACTACCGAGTATGGCTATAAGCTCTTTGTTCATGGCCTTTTACTACACCTCTCCTTGGTTCTAAATATAGAACGAATCAGCACCGACAATGGTTTAGGCCTCGGGCATAGAATGGGGACTATAAAGATGAAAAAATTTAAATTTTATACCACCATAACAATGACCGCGCTTCTTATTTCATTTGCGGCTTGCAGCCAGCCGATAAGTCAGCCTGAGCAAGAGTTCTTCAACCGGTGTGACCAGATGCGGAAAAATATAGAACAGGCACAGGCTATCGCTTCAGAGCTACAGCACTTCGACTGGAAGGAGTTCGCAGCCATCGGTATATTATGCCCGCCGGGGGGAATATGTCCGGTGGGAAACTTGCCTATAGTGGAAAAGGCTTCAGTGGCTAAAGAGCTTGCAGACCGCGTCGTCCCTTTGCCCGAACGATTGCCATCGCCCAAGACAGCCGAGACCTACTCCGTGCAATGTGACAACTGCCTGAAGCTTGCCACGGAGGTCTGTTCAAATAGCCCCTATAGTGAATCACAAGCCAGTGCCGCGGGGTCGGAAAATATTACAGCTCAGTGGCAGCAGTTATGCAGCCGACTCCAATCAGCCTTACAGGGAGCTGAATATCTGGCTTCCAGAGATAAGACCATCGCCGCAGATTACACGTTCCCTCAACTGTTCGCCTATTTCACTGCTTCCGAGGAAAAGGTAAAACAAAAGTATCTGGAAAAGTTTATCGCCAAATCTGACGAATACATTAAACTTCATGATGAGCTTGTACAAAATGTGCAGCAGGCGAAACAAACGGCATTAGACCTGTCTAACTGGCAATTCAGTCCTCAAGACACCTCAGCGCAATAAGCACGGAAAAGGGGGAAATTCTCTTTTGCTTTTGTTGGGTATATAATTAAACAAATTGTAATTCAGAAGTCGTGAGATGAAACATAGGCGCATCCTCAACATTTTTTTACTTCTTAGCCTGGCCGTACTATCGGCCTGCTCGGTCATCTCCTATCGCCCAGAACCGCCGTCTATTGTCCTTTTCTCGGCCACTCCCACAGAAATCGATAGCGGAGCCTCATCGACCTTAAAATGGGGTGTGAAAGATGCTACCAGCGTGACTATAGACCAGGGTGTAGGCGAAGTTGCCGCCAACGGCTCGATAGAAATATCACCCTCTAAAACCACTGCTTACACCCTGACGGCTACTAACGCCGGCGGTACCGTCACCAAAGCGGTGGTCCTTTATGTCACGGTGCCGCCACCGACACCGACACCGCCAGAGGCTGATACTACGCCACCGGTAATCAAAAACGTTTCAACTTCATCTGAAACTGAGACCAGCGCCGTCATCACCTGGACGACAAACGAGCCGGCGAGCAGCGACGTTGAGTATGGCAAAGAGACCGACTACGGTTTAACTACCTCCTCCGCTGAACTGACTACCGACCACAGCCTCACCTTAAGCGACCTCGCGCCTAATACCGCCTATCACTTCCGGGTAACGTCCAGTGATAAAGCCGGTAATCAAGCTTCATCCGCCGACAATATTTTCGTTACGGCCCAAGAAAAATCGCCGTACTCACTGGCACTTGTGTCACTGGAATGGGGAAGGAGAACAGATTCCACGGATATCGGTATGGGGAGCACCCCGGTAGAAGGTAAAAAATATCTCTACATCAAGGGCAAATTACAGAATAAGAGCCGGGCAACCCTGAGGGCCATAATATGTACGATGAATTGTTGGAGCGGCAGTACAATTGTGAAATATGAATTATACGTGTATCGCGGACCTGCCTTACCGGGACAGGTGTTTTCATTTGATATTCAAACTGCCGATGACCCCACGGTTGATAACGTGACCATTGATTTCGCCGACTCGGTAGGCAAAGACATCGTGGTTACTAAACAACAATAAAGAGACAACCGAAACCCCAGCCTGTTTCAAACGCGCGCTGCATGTCTGACCGGCATATCGTGTAAGCCCTAGAAGAAGGAAAAAGAGTTACGTGAGCGAAACTACGACGTTAATTGTACTTACCGCTTTAATACTCATAATTATATTCGTGCTGCCCCAAATAATGTTGAGGCGTGCCATCTCCTCCGTAATACGTACTTTCCGGCAAAGTAAGGCAGTCGGTGCTCAGAATGCTAAGACGATTGATGAACTTGGGCTCAGACCGAAGAGCATGATGCAGGCTATATTCCGGGGAACGCAGTATAAGACAACTGCTTTGCTGGTGTTAAGGAATGCCGCCGTCATCGAGAGCACTGAAGACGGCAAGCTGTACCTTTCCGAGGAAAACCTTTCCCATAGCAGATGGAGAGGACGCTGACTACGATTATCCGGTGACTTCGACGCCAACAGCCTTCCCCATTAGACTCGACCCTTGTGACCTGCTTCTCCTCGTGCTAGGCTACGTACTCCTCTCAGCTCTTTGGTATGCTCCAGGATTATAACCCCGATTGCCACACCCAGTGCATTAGCCACCATCATAGCCGGGATAGCAACTTTGACCACCTCAATCGCATCAGCCAGAGGCCTGGCTATAAGTAATGTCAATGCGCCGTGCAGGGCTTCCACAATGATAGCCACCAGCATGCCCTGAAGAATCCCGATGAGTTTGCCCTTATGAAAATAGTGCACGGCGCCACCGATTACGCCAGCTAAAACTGTGGCCAGCCCGCAAGGAACGCAAGTAAACCCTCCCAGAAAAAGTCGGTGTATCCCACCAATGAGCCCAACGGCCAAGCCCATCACCGGCCCGGCTGCCAACCCGGCCATCATCGGTGCGAAATCCCTGATATTAACTATGGCGCCTGAAGCCAACGGTATGCCGACGTAAGTACCAAATATGGAAAACCCTCCGAATATGACAATGAAAACGACTTTATCACTCCAGTTCGCCTTTTTGATTATGACCCGTTGAATGGTTTCAATCCTGGCGATGATTTCCATAAATACGAAGATGAAGATTTCGGTTTCGGCAAAAAGAGCTAAAATTCCTTTCATTTCTATCTATAACTCCTTCCGTTTATAGGTGAAGCCCGATATGCAATGCAGCTATTTTTCACCACGAATATTACATTAATTGAGGACTCCGTTAAAGAAGCCATAACTTTCAAACTGAATAAGTTTGTTAGCTGACGTAAAATTCGTCTATAATGGCGAAAACTAAATCGAAATAAAAGGAGGATAAAACTAATGCGGCGATTATTTCGGGCTACTTTGTCTTCGATTATTTTGTTAACACTCATCTCAGTAATTGCATCATGTGCTCCCTCGGGGAATATCACCAATGTATCCAGAGGCAATATTGACGCCTTCCGCTCTTCATTGGAAAACAGCGACTTTACTTTGAAACTGGCACCGTTTATTCATGCGGATTTAATTAAATTATATGAAGCCGGAAGATTGAGCAACGCTGGCGGCAATAATGCCGGCGCGCCGTATAAAGCGGTGTTTGGCACTGTACCGGATAATGTGCAAATTAAGGATATTAAGCAACTATCCAATGCTCAAGGGTTGATAGATAACTTGCTGTATAATACCCCTGGGCTGCTACAGGGATGGCAGATGAATCCCGATGAGGCGCTTGTGCTGGTCACCAAGACCCCTCCGGAATGCGTTTATTTCAGCTACTGCGGTTTCATCTTCTATAAATACTATGAAAAAGACCAGCAGCGTAAATGGGTCTGGACCAGCTATAACGACCCGCTGAATAACCTTACCATCAAGACTTCCGGTACTCCTAACGGGATAAAGGGGAACCCTTTCAACCAGGATACCATCATCATCATCACGGCCGACAAAGGTATAGACCAGCGCATACGCAGTGCTGCCGAGTCAGCAGGGTATTCAGCAAACATTATAAACACGTATGTAATCCCGAGTTCAATGGTCAAACTGGGCATAGGCCCTGAATTTGACACCATTGTCTTTGGACAGCGCATGGCACTTTTCGCCGATGAAAAAACAGGGCAGGAATACGTAAACGCCGTATCCGCAGCCCTCCGGGTGACACCTAAATCACAGGGAAACCTCGACCCATTTCCAGCACCTGAGCTGCGTGTCAGGGGAACCGGCAAGACTGAGGTAGATTTACAACCGGCGCTTGACGAACTTCGCCGGGCTATACTGGCAAAGCACAGCAACGTTTCAGCGAAAGAGCTTGAAACTTCTGTGTGGCTTCCTGAATCTTACGATGCTGTCCAGAGAGGTCTCTACGTGGCAGGGGAAAGCCGTGACACGATTTACCTGCGCTGCGATACTTTTACGCTTGGTGATGACCCGGACGAGTTTGCTATAGTCTATGGCGTTAACCATGCCGCCACCGGCAAGGCTACATACGCAAACTGCAACTTTTACGGTGAAGCCGGTTGGAACGGAGTAGCCGGTATCTACAGCACGGAATATGAAGGTAGTGCCGAGGAATACTTACCGGGCAACCCGCTGGCTAAATATCTTTATGTCTGTAAGTTTGCACGTAGCTGCAATTCTGAAAAGACCTGCGTGGTAGTGCCAACAGGACCCAAAGCGCACGGAGTCGGACTTGACGAGCCTGCCTTCATCGGCTTCCGGGCATATATGGAGCCGGCTACCAAGGTAGGACCGGCCTATACTGAACTCCTATACGACCGGGTTATCGAATTCAACAAGCCCTGACGCCGGCACTGCCTTATTTTCACTAGGTGAGCATACAACGCGAGATGACCACCCTTTGTACCTGGTTAGTGCCCTCGTAAATCTGAGTTATCTTAGCATCCCGCATCATCCTCTCCACCGGATGGTCCTTTATGTAGCCGTAACCACCCATAACCTGCACAGCGTCGGTGGTCACCTTCATGGCCACATCGGAAGCGAATGTCTTGGATATCGCTGAGAGGTAGGTGAGGTTTGGCACTTTGTTATCTATGGCTGATGCCGCCCGGTAGACCATGGCGCGTGCTGCCTCGACCTGAATAGCCATATCGGCCAGCATGAACTGTACACCCTGCAAACTGGCTATGAGCGCATTGAACTGCACCCTTTCCTTGGCATATTTGGTCACGTAGTCCAGCGCACCCTGAGCAATGCCTGTTGCCTGGGCGCCTATCACCGGCCGTGTCCGATCCAACGTCATCATGGCATAGGTGAAGCCTCTGTTGGCTTCACCGAGCCGGTTTTCAACGGGCACAGCGCAGTTTTCGAAAATAAGCTCCGCCACCTGAGAACCCCGAATCCCCATCTTGTCTTCCAGCTTGCCAATGGAGAAGCCGGGCGTCTTTCCGGGAACAATGAAGGCTGAGATACCGCGCACACCTTTGTCCGGGTCTGTCTTGGCAAAGATGGTATAGGTGATAGCCACGCCGCCGTTGGTGATAAAGCACTTGCCACCGTTGAGTATATACTTATCTCCCTCAAGTTTAGCAGTGGTCTCCATGGCAGCGGCGTCTGAGCCGGCTTTACGCTCGGTGAGCCCGAAAGCGAACATGCCTTCACCCTTAGCCAGTGGAGTCAGGTGCTTAACTTTTTGTTCAAGGCTGCCGGCGATGAGTATCGGCTCTGCCGCCAGCCAGCTCGAACCGACGATGTTGGAGCAA
>Ga0315279_10003869_pt1 | contig 20469 bp, 9 predicted proteins | sample YL17G06_20_MG_FD_203694 | JGI IMG/M metagenome (GOLD analysis project Ga0315279, IMG submission 203694) | Sediment microbial communities from Yellowstone Lake, YNP, Wyoming, USA - YL17G06_20 | ecosystem: Environmental > Aquatic > Freshwater > Lake > Sediment | place: USA: Wyoming | collected... | reverse complement strand
AGAAGAAGAAGGCACGGGAGGCGGGGAGCTTGTCTTAATAAGTAGACTGTCCCTCAGTTTCCCGTGACAAACTCGTGGCACTGATTTGCTGTTCGGTTTGGCGGCGCGCTGGCGCCTGCGGGTTGTTCTCTAGTGACTAGACGGGCTGGGCTTTCAGAAAGGGAGAGGTCGAAATGAGCCAGAAAACACAAGAGCCCTGCAAGCGGTCCTGGGGTGGCCATGTTTCTGGGGCACACTTTGCCGTGGCCTGTTTGGCAGCGCTTACCGCCTGGGCGGCGCTGGGGGCCAGTCCCGGGAACTGCCTCAGTTTTGACGGCACGAACGACTACGTCCAAGTCGCCGACGCCAACAGCTTGGACATGACTAGCAACTACACCCTCGAGTGTTGGTTCAAGGCCGACAGCTTCGGTGGGACGGGAGTCCTGCGCGGCTTGATCAGCAAATATCAAAGCGCTTCCGCCAACGGCTATCTGCTCCGCCTCACCGGGAACGACCTCGACTTCGATCAGAAGACCACCAGCGGGCTGAACCTCCAAACCGGCATCTGGTATCATGTGGCCGCGGTCAACAGCAACGGCACGCGCAGCCTCTACCTCAACGGGGTGAGCCAGTCCCTGAGCGGCACGCCGCTGACCGTGCAGGCGAACACCAACGCCTTGCGGCTGGCCAGCGACTACAACGACCGCTATCTCGCCGGCCAACTGGACGAAGTGCGCATCTGGAACATCGCCCGCGCCGCCGCGGATATCCAAAACGCCATGTGCGAGCAACTCACCGGCAGCGAAACCGGCCTGGTCGCCTACTACCAGTTCAACCAGAGCTCCGGCACCACCTTGACGGACCTCACCTCAAACCACCTCGATGGCACGCTGACGAACAGCCCCGTCTGGACTGCCTCCACCGCGCCGCTGCCTTTCTCCACGGCGCAAGACGGCGCGTGGACGACCGCCGCGACGTGGGCCGCAGGGCAGGGCGTTCCGAGCAACGCCTGGAGCCGCGTGCTGGTGCAAAACGCCGTCACGCTCGGCGCCAGCCAATCCGCCATTGATTTCTCAAGCACCGCAGCGGGCTCCCTTTCCATCGGGCCCGGCTCCGTGCTGACAGTGACCGGCTCGCTCAACCACTTGGGCGTGGCTTCGGGCGACACTGTGCTGCTCTCCGGCGCGGGCTCCGCCTACTCGCTGTCCGGCACGTTCGACTACCTGCAACTCACCGACCCAAATGGCGCGACCCTGGGAGCGGACACGACCGTGAACGGAAACTTCACGATCACCTCCGGCAACGTGAACCTCAACGGCAAGACGCTCACGCTGGGCAGCACCGCCAGGCTGGCCGAAACCGGCGGCTCATGTTTCGCACGAGCGGCACAATCACCACCACGCGCACGCTCAACGCGCCGAGCGACGCGGACATCGCCGGCATCGGCGTCGGCATCACCAGCGCGGCGAATCTGGGCAGCACCACCCTCACGCGCGGGCACGCCGCGCATAGCGGGAGCACGGGCGCGAACAGCATTCAACGCTGGTTCGACATCAGTCCTGCCACCAACACCGGCCTCAACGCCACGCTTGTATTCCACTACCTCGATGCCGAGTTGAACGGCAACACCGAGTCCGCGCTCGGCCTGTATCGTTCGGTGGACGGCGGCCTGTCCTACGCCCCAGCCGGCGGGACCGTGGACACCGGGGCAAACACGCTCACGCTCTCCGGCGTCGCCGCGTTCAGCCGCTGGACGGCGGCGTCGGGCACGCTAGACCTCTTCGCGGACGTCAATGACGGGCTGCCAGGCACGCATTACGGCGGTGTGGCGTGGGGTGACTACGACAACGACGGCCGGCTCGACCTCCTGCTCGCCGGAAGCTTCGTATGCAACATCTATCACAACAATGCCGACGGCACATTCACGGACATCAACGCCGGACTGCCCAGTGTCGCTAGCGTCAGTGTGGCGTGGTGCGACTATGACAACGACGGCAAGCTCGATTTCGTGGTAACCGGCGACACCGGCAGCGGTTACATCTCGCGCATCTACCACAATAATGGCGACGGCACGTTCACCGACATCAACGCCGGCCTGCCCGGAGTCACGCAAGGTTCGGCGGCGTGGGGCGACTATGACAACGACGGCCGGCCCGATCTCCTGATCGCCGGTAAGGACCAATCCGGTGCGTGTCTCACCCGCCTCTACCACAACAACGGCGACGGCACTTTCACGGACAACGGCGTCACCCTGCCGGGCGTCTTTGCCGGCAGTGCGGCCTGGGGCGACTATGACAACGACGGCCGGCTCGATCTCCTCCTGACCGGCTTCACCAGCGACGGCAGCCGCATAACCCGCATCTGCCACAACAACGGCGACGGCACCTTCACCGACATCAACGCCGGGTTGACCGGAGTCAGTAATGGCAACGCCGCCTGGGGCGACTATGACAACGACGGCCGGCTCGATGTCGTGGTAACCGGCAACACCGGCATCCTCGGCGGCCCCGGCAACGGTCGCATCTCGCGCATCTACCACAACAACGGCGACGGCACCTTCACGGACAGCGGCGTCCCCCTGCCGGGCTTCGATACCGGCGGTGCGGCCTGGGGCGACTACAACAACGACGGCCGGCTCGATCTTGCGCTCACTGGCAGGCCAGCAACTAATCCTCAAACGTTCCGGGTGGCTCGAAACGAGGGGGCCGGTGTCTTCTCCGTCCTCGACACCGGGCTGGTCTACATGGATTATGGAAGCAGCCAGGCGTGGGGCGACTACGACAACGACGGCAAGCTGGATCTTGTGCAATCCGGGCACCCCGGTGGAGGATCGGGAACGCGCATCCTCCACAACGCCACCGCGGCGAGCGCAAACACCCCGCCGACGGCGCCGGGCAGTCTGTCGTCCGCAGTGGCCAGCGGCATCGCCACGCTGAGCTGGGATGCGGCCACGGACGCCGAGACCCCGCAGGCCGGGCTGACCTACAACCTGCGCGTCGGCACCACGCCCGGCGGATCGGATGCCTTCGCCGGCATGGCGAACGCCGGCGGCTTCCGCCGCGTGCCGGCCATGGGCAACGTGAACCAGAACCGGTCCTGGAAGCTCACCCTGCCACAGGGGCACACCTACTACTGGTCCGTCCAGGCGGTGGACACCGCCTTTGCCGGCGGCCCGTGGGCGACGGAAGGCTCCTTCACCGTGCCGGTCCTGCCGTCCGTCACCACCCTAGCCATCACGAACATGGCCGCCACCAGCGCCCAGAGCGGCGGGAATGTGACGGCGGCGGGGGACTCGCCGGTCACCGCCAGGGGCGTGGTCTGGAATTCCACGGGCTCTCCAACGGTGGCCAGCCACGACGGCATGACGACGGACGGCAGCGGCACGGGGTCATTCAGCAGCACGCTTACAGGCCTGGTTAATGGCCAGTCCTATTACGTCCGCGCCTATGCGACGAGCGCGGCAAGCACAACCTACGGCAGCCAGCGCAGTTTTGTGCTGCGCGATCCGGCGACGGCCATGATTCCGCCCGGCAATGCCCTGGTTTTTAACGGAACCAACCAGTATGTGCAGGTTGCGCATTCCGACGAGCTCAACCTGGTGACGGACCATACGCTCGAAGTCTGGTTCAAGGCCGGCGCGCTCAGCGGCCTCCAAGGCCTGATCAGCAAATACCAGATTAGCGGCGCCAACGGCGCGGTCCTCCGCCTTAACGGAACCGAGGTCGAATTCGAAGGCCTGGCCACCAGCGGTCTCGGCCTGCAGACCGACACCTGGTATCACCTGGCCGCCGTCAGATCCGGCGCCAACGGCGCCCTCTACGTCAACGGTGTGGAACAGACCCTGACCGGCACGCCGGCCAATGTGCAGCACAATGGCGATTTTCTGAGCCTGGCTTCTGATTTCAGCGGCAGATACTTTGCCGGCCGCATGGACGAAGTGCGCATCTGGAACCGCGCCTTGGGCAGCCAGGAGGTGCGGGAGAGCATGCATCTCGTGCTGAACGGCGACGAGTCTGGCCTGATCGCGTATTATGACTTTGACCAAACCTCGGGCACGTCGCTGTACGACCGTTCGCGGTCGGCAGCCGTCCATAACGGCACGCTGACCAACATGACCGGCACGGAATGGACCCGCTCGACCATCCCGGCCGGCAGCGGCGCGGCGAACACCCAGAGCGAGGCCACGGGCGTGGTCGCCTTCAGCGGGACGAACGTGGCCATGAATTTCGGCACGAGCGGCACCGCCGTCATCACCGCCACCCGGATCAACGCCGGACCGTCCAACGCAACGATTCTGAACACCGAGATCCTCTCGCCCTGGTGGGCCGTGGACCGCTTCGGCAGCGGGAGCTTCAGCGCCACCCTCACGTTCACGCTCAGCCAGGGGTTGAGCGCTGCGGACGAGGCCAGCCCCGCCCAGGTGGGGCTGTACAGTCGGGCCACCAACAGCGACGGCGCCTGGACGCTCGTCACGACCGCAAGCAGCGTGAGCGTTGCCAGCCAGACCGCGACGTTCAACAACGTCACCAATTTCGGCCAGTTTGCGGTTGCTCATACAATCATGTGTCGAAATGCGATCTCCCTGCCTGCTGGACGCCACGACAGTCGTGGAGCTCTCGCCTGGGGCGACTACGACAACGACGGCAAGCTTGACTTCGCGCTCTGCGATAGCACCAACACAACCAGAATATATCGCAACAACGGTGACGGCACCTTCACCGACATCGGCGTCAGCCTGCCCGGCGTTTATTACGGGAACATGGCCTGGGGCGACTACGACAACGACGGCTATCTCGACCTCGCCATCATCGGCAATCAGACCGATATCTATCACAACAACCACGACGACACCTTCACCCAGGTTGCCACCTTCACCCTGGCAGCGAGTAGCAGCGTCGGTCGTGGTTGTCTCGCCTGGGGGGATTTCGACAACGACGGACGGCTCGATCTTCTGGTCTCCAGCGGCACTAGCGCTCAAACGATCATCTACCACAACAACGGCGACGGGACTTTCACCGACAGCAACGCCGGCCTGCCCGATCCTGGCCCGTATCCATGCGTAGCGTTGGGCGACTATGACAACGACGGCTACCTCGATTTTGTGCTCTATGGTGAAGGCGTCAGCAATTATGTCTCTCTCTATCACAACAACGGCGACGGGACCTTCACCGCCGTCGGCGGCGGCCTGGCGGGTGTCTATCGTGGCAACGTGGCCTGGGGCGACTATGACAACGACGGCTACCTCGACCTTGCGCTCGGCGGTCACAACCCGACCACCGGTCTCAACTCGACCTACGTCTACCACAACAACAACGGCAACGGGACCTTCACCGACATCAACGCCGGCCTGCCCGCATCTTATAATTTTGATTCCATTGCCTGGGGCGATTACGATAACGACGGCCGGCTCGATCTCCTGATCTGCTCAGGGAGTTACAGTGGCCAGCACGACAACATTGCAAAAGTCTACCGCAACAACGGCGACAATACCTTCACCGACATAAGCGGGAACCTGTGGACCGGCACGGGCAATACGCTTTGCGCGTTCTGGGGCGACTATGACAATGACGGCCGGCTTGACTTAGCGGTGGTGCAAGACAACGGGACCTACATCTACCGCAACAACCTGAGCACGGCCAATGCCCCGCCGGCGGCGCCCGCCGGCCTCTCGGCCAGCGTCACGGGCGGCGTTGCAACGCTGAGCTGGAATGCAGCCACGGACAGCCAGACACCGGCAAGCGGCCTCTCCTACAACCTGCGCATCGGCACGGGCCCTGGCGCAACCAACGTCCTATCCGGCATGGCAAATGCCACCACTGGCCACAGACGCCTCCCGGCCATCGGCAACACCAACATGAACCGCGCCTGGACGATTAACGGACTCACCGCCGGGCAGAACTACTACTGGTCGGTCCAGGCGATTGACACTGCCCTTGCAGGCGGCGCGTGGGCGGCAGAAGGCTTCTTCAATCTCGCCAGCCCGGCTTTCACCGCACGCGAGACCGTGGACAGTAACCATGACGGTTACATAGATGCCATCCGCATTGTGGCCAACGGGCCGTTGAACGACAATTTTACAGGGCTGCAGATCACTGTGAACGGCTATGTGCTGGCAGCTTCCGCGTACGACACAGGCACTGGCGCCAATGACAATGAGTTCTTCGTACGGTTGCAGAAAGGCACGGTCCCGGATACGGGCGCCAAACCGGATGTGCAGATCGTTGCAGTAGGGAGCCTTGCCTTGCTGGGCAGGACGGAGTCGCTGCCCAATGACACAGTGGCCGTAGCCGCCACGGACGGCGCTGCGCCGGTGCTGCTGCAGGCTTGGTTGACGCGTTCCACGGCGCCGAGCGGGATTATCACGGGAGTGGACGAAGGCGACACGCTGTTCCTGAAATTCAGCGAGGCGCTCACGACCACCCCGGCCCTGGTTGTCGGCGACTTTGACCTGCCCGTGCAGGGAGACTCGTTCGGCGCCGGCGCGACCATAGCTGCCAGTACGACGGATACCACGCAGCTCATTATCACGCTGGGGAGTAATCCTCAGTTGACGCCTGGCGGAACCTATCCCAATGGGACTGCCGCTGGCAGCCCTACGGGCATCCGTGTGGCTGGGAACGCTGGTCTCGGGGACGCGGCGGGCAATGGGGCTTATGTGGGCACGGCCGTGGACTTGGACCCGGGACAGGCGACAGTCTCGATTGCCTGGCTCTTCGCCAATGGAGACCTGAGCATAGATCCACGGCACTGGTATCTGGACCCCGCCAGTGTTGATACGCAATATCTTGCCAATGATTGGTTTGGCACCCACGACGGCCCTCTGAACATGCTGAACAACGGGGACGTTAGGGTGACCCTCCATGCGACTTGCTCAACGTCCACGGCTGCCGGCTGGACGCTAGCCTCCAGCAATGCTCCAGACCAATTCGAGATGAAGGTTCTCAACCCGGGCACGGTAGAGCTTGCTGGTGCGCCCGTGGGCGGGGCTGCAATCTCTGGGCCGTTGTATTCCGGCCAGAACCAGGCGTTCGATCTGCAGTTTAAGACACCGCAAACCATAAGCAGCGGCCTTAACGCGGAGCAGATGATCTGCGTGACGATAACGGCGACGACAAACTGACGAGGACTTTTCACCGCAGAGACACAATGACGGCAGAGCCGCGACCAAAGTACTGACGCGGACATTTTCGATTTTTGATTTGCGATTTTCGATTTAACAGCAACAGCAAGAACACACGAAAGGGATCGGGTACTGGAGATTCGGGATTGAACTTTTCTTTGCGTCCCGCGAAGATTTGCAGCCTTAGCATTACGGAGACGCACAGAAAGGAGTCTAGATTCTGGGAATGAAGACCGACTATGAATGGTCAACAAAGAAATCGACAAAATCGAGCGCATGTATTCAATCTCCTATTTTGCGGTGGCGAGGGCGGTTTTGGGAGGTTTGGCGCGGAAGGGACGGTTGTCTGTCAGCAAGCGGCAGACAATGCGCGCCAGTTTGTGTGCCACGATCACGAGCGCGTCGGTATGATGGTGTCCCGCCTTGCGGCTCCTTTGGTACAGACGCTGTAACTGGCGGTGGCGGCGATAAAGCCCTGAGGCCGCCAGGAAGAGTGCGAGGCGCAGATACGGTGAGCCGCGCTTGCTGATATGGTTGTGCGAGCCTCTGAAGTTGCCGGACTCATTGGTGCAGGGGTCGAGGCCGGCGTAGGCGGCGTATTGCCAGGGACGCCGAAAGTCGGAGATGGGGTCGGACTCGGCGTGGATGGTTGCCGCCAGAGGCGCATGGATGCCCAGGCTGGGCAGTGGAGAGTTAAGCGCCTGGACGCGTTGCTCCAGCTCCTTGTCCAGCGTAGAGATCTGCGCCTCAAGAGTCTCGATAAGAGAGAGCACGGAGCGCAATTGTGCTATAAGCACGCTCTCGGCTCTGGCGATGCCGATGGAGTTCCGGGCGTGGGCCAGAAGTAGGCGCACTTTTTGTGGTGCCACCATCTTGCGGCTTGCCCGCGAGATCAGCGCGTTGACCTGCTCGGGCTGGCTGGCCAGCGTGGCCGGGGACAGCCCCAGCTCGCGTATCAAGGCACGGCCCGTGGGCAGCAGCGGTTTGCAGAGGATCTCAGGATACTCGGGGAAGAGGCGCTCGATGAGCGAATGGGCGAAGCGTTCCAGATCGCCGCACAGCCCTGTCAGGCGCCAACGGTGGCGCGTCAGCAGGCGCAACTCGAGGACGCTTTCGCTGGGCACGCGCGCGGCCAGGGCTTTGCCCTTAAGGACCAAGTCCGCGATGCTGCGGGCGTCGAGCTTGTCCGTTTTGGTCTTGCGGATACGGCCGCGGAACTCGCCGCGAGTCTGAATGGGATTGATGACAATGACTTCGTAGCCGCGCCGTTTAAGCTCGAAGAACAACGGCATCCAGTAGTGGCCCGTGGCTTCCATGCCGATAAGCACACAGGCCGGTTTGCCGAGCGGCTGGAGCAAGAGTTGTTCCAGGCGGTCCACACCAGCGCGGTTGTTGTCGAAGGAAATGATGCGGCCAAAGCTGTGTCCGGCCGCGGTGACAGCCGCGGCAGCGTGAACTCGTTGGCCGATGTCAATACCCAGGACATGGCGTCCATTGGGGTGGACAGGCAGGTCTTTGCGCGAGGAGATGTTCATGTCAATCCTTTCTTGCATCGCGGTTCCAGAACCTCGTTGGTGATGCGGGGCGTCCATGCGTGCGCAGCAGGTCCCAACCGACTCATTCCTGGCTGATGCGATGACCTCACATTGCGGCGCGGACCACACTCTTCGCTTCAGGGCAACACCCAAGGGACGGATCGTGGCTGCCCGCGCCGACACTCAAAGTCCTCAGCGGCCCCTGCCGCCGAGAGTTGACAACACAGCGCCCAGCGGCACAGGGCCAGTCCCGCGTTGCGGAGCCGGTGCTGGCGCGGGGAGGGCGAGGACTTGGTAACTGCCGTCCTGGCAGTGCGCGTTCCAAGGCTGGAAGGCGAGCAGGTCTGTGTGCAGCAAACCCTCGCGCGCGCGGCGCAGCGCGGGCACGTCGAGCGGCAGTTCGCGTTCGATCCGATCCAGGCGCCAACAGGAAAGGCCTTGGCCATCGGCGGCCAGCGCCAGGAAGGAGTAGAGTGCAATCTCCTCTGCCGTGAGTTGCGCCAGAAAGCCGCCGGAACGCAAGCGGTGGTCGAGCCAGGCAAAGGAGCGTGGCGGACTGCGCAGGCGGTCCGCACGCAGAACGGGCAAGGGACGGGAAGTAGGCATTCGCGTGACCCTCAAGAGGGGAGTGCGCTGCGCCCCGCGTTCCATACGCGGGTACTACAGCCGCACACAAGCCACACCCCTCCCGTCCCCGTGCCCGCCCCAAACCAAGAAGAAAATGACAGAAAAATGCAATGAACTTGCGTTTTTCTCCAGCGCATCGCCGCGCTGGAAGAAAGTTCGAGAAGAGAGATTCAACTCTTGTGCTAATGCGCGGAAGAAGTAAATCCATGAGCGTCGTCTCCCAGAGGGGAACGGAACTCATAATACGAGGGAGCGGAGTCCCATGAGCCCAGACCGTTGATCTCACGCCGGCGCCCTCGATGGCTTGGGTCGTGCAGCAACTTCGCGAGGTCATGCCCTACGGCGTCCAGCCCCGCTACCTGTTCCGCGACAATGACGGCATCTATGGGAATGGCGTCCGTGCCTTCCTCGATAGTTGCGGTATCGAGGAAGTCGGCACGGCCTACCGCAGTCCCTGGCAGAATCCCTATGTCGAAAGGTTCGTCGGGACTCTCCGCCGAGAACTGCTCGACCACGTGGTCGTCCTTAACAAGCGCCATCTAGAACGCTTGCTCGCAGAGTTCATCGAACCGTACTATCACGCCGAACGGCCACACCCAGGCCTGCACGGCGACACGCCCGCCCCGCACACTACGCCGCCCCAGTTCACCGGTCCCACGAGACTCGTTGCCACACCCGTGCTCCGCGGGCTCCATCACACTTACCGCCGAGGCGCCGCCTGAAAGGTTACGCTGACTTCGTCGCGTACAACCGGCAACGACCACGCCCCAAGGAACCGCCGCGTCCGCTCGCCCGCCAACCTGTTCCACCGCGCCTTCATGAACTCGCCCGCACAACTCATCAACGAACAGAAGCGGCCTTACGCCCCGCCAACTACGGTCGCCGTTCTTCCTCCCCGCGCCCCTCATCGCCCCGACGGAGTTATTCGAGGGGACACGGGCCATCCGTCTTGGCGCTGTAGGTCCAGCTGTGCAACCAGATCAGGTCACCCGGCTGAACCGCTGTTTGAATGAGGGCCGACTTCAGATCTCATGGATTCTGCGCCGATCCATCGCCCGCCGGCTTTCCCGTCGGCGTAACGTGATACTCCGACGGTGAACTTGCTATAGGCCTCGGCCCGTAATGTGTCGGCCGCGCGCCGAGTTCGTAGGCGCCGAGGTCGGGGGCTTTGCCGGAGAACTCCTCGCAAAGGCCGGGCACGGGGAGGCCGGCGTCGACGGCTTTGCAGGCGGGTTTGAGGGTGAGGCGTCTGGGCGACCACATCTCCAGTGCATAGGTGAGGACATCGCCGACTTCGAAGAGGTCGTCCATCTCCAGGGCGACGGCGTGCGTCTCGATGCCCAGCGTTCTCGCGAACGCCTCCAGGGTCGTGAATTTCTCTCGCCCGCTCCACCAGAAGGGCCGGGCCATGTCGGGTACTTTCGACCACGCAAACCCGTCGTAGTCGGCGTCCGTGCGCCAGTCCGGTTTGCTCTGGCCGCCGAGCGTGTACTGCTGGTCCTTCATGCCGTCACCCTCGCCGGCCCAGATGGCGCCGCTGGGGTTGGTCTTCTGCGAAGGATTGTCGTAGAGATGCACCCACAGGTTGTTTCAAAGCCCTTCTTCTGTGCCAACGCGATCACCATGTCGCCGTTGTGGAGGGTTATCAACCCTTTGACATTTGGTTCTGGCAGACTGCGTCATGAGCGTGGCTCGGGGTCTGCTTCAGAATCTGAGCTTCGTCACTCATGCTTTCAGACGAACCGCGTGCCACGCGCTTCAATTGCGATGAATGGTCCAGGCGAGGCCTCACGGCAAAGAGGAGCGCAAAGTGAACACGGGGCTTGCCGGCGGGAGATGGGGAACGAGAAGGTCTGATCGTACTCCGGGGCCGAACCGTCGTTCTTGCCGTCGCGGTCGGGGAGGTGCGCGGCTTTGACGAGTTGCCCGTCTACGAGGCACTCGAGTCGTGCGCCCAAGGTGGCAACGGCCCGGACATGCACCTGAATGGCGCCGCCTTGGGGCAAGTTTACCTGGAAGGTTGGCGGGTTGCGAAGCTGAGGGTGCAGGTTTCCCTGAAGGAAACCGTTAGGCGCCCACGCCTCGCGTACGCTGCCCCCTTTCTCGACGACGAACTCGTTCTTCTCCGGCCGTTCCCAGCGCTTGGGCGGCACGGGTCTCAAACTGCCGAGACCCGTGGCACCCGCGAGGAGTCAAGGCGCGTTGCGACCGCTAAGGTAAACCCCGCCCACCCGCCAGAGCGTTCCGAATTACCCATCCGGTCCTCCTCGTTTGACGCAGAGGCGCTTCTCTCGTCTCCATCCTCCCGGGGCAAGGCAAGGTAATGCTCACTTCACCGGTTCGGCCTTGCCTTTGAAAATACTCGCCCCGGAAACTACGGACTGCCACAATTCTGTTCGGTACTCGACTTGCGTTCCGCACCAAGCCGGAGTTTGGACGCGCAGGCGCAGGCGCGCAAGCGCCTACGGCCCGGCGAACACCCCGGCCAGCGTCGCCACGAAAATCGCCAGGCAGGCCAGGCTGAATCTCGATCGTCGTTCTGTCATCTCATCTTACTTTCTTACGGCTGCGGCGTCGGCAGGACGGGGACCTTCGTGAACTTGACCGTACTGAGGTCAGACCAGGCCACGGGCGCAAAATTCGGCGGCGAGTAGGGCGGCGCAACCAGGGCCGTGATCTGGCGATACTCCAGTACGGTCGTCGGGCCGCCGGAGAGATCCAGCGGCTTAGCCCAGATGCCGTCCACCTCCCGCCGGTAACAAAGCACGGCCGCGTGCTTGGTGATGCTGACGCGCCTTCGCGGCGGCGGCTGCTCGGTGCTCCCGGCCGTCAAGAGCATCAAGTCTTTGCCGCCCGCGAGGGTCAGGACGCCCGCGTCGGTTGCCTCGGGCAACTCGTGCTGCCAGGTGGCGCCGTCCCACCGCAGCACGCCGGGAATCTTCCAGGCGGTTAGAAACACCTCCTTGCCACCCCGCGTAACGCACGAACCGGGCACGCGGAAGCTCTCGTTCTCCGTCGGCGCCAACAGCGGTGCCGCCGCGGCGTCAATCACCCCGGCCTCGCCCCACCGCCCGTCCTCGCAGCGGTTCCACATCAGCCCGCGGGCATCCTGCCAGAAAACGGCAACCCCGTCGCCGTAGGGTGTGCAGCGTGGCTGCTGGTAGCCGTAGGTGTTGAAGGCGAAGTACGATTCGCGCGAGCCGGGCACCAACGCCCCTTTGCCGACCTGCTGCCAGCTCACGCCGTCGTCGTCCGAGAACCGGGCGTGAACGCACAGCGAGCGGAAGCGATCAAGTTGGCCCCACGCCGCCCACAGTCTCCCCGCATGCGCGCCTTCACGCAAGCGGATGAAAGAGGCCGTGGAAGCGCAATGGCGGATGTCGCAATCGAGGATCACCGGCGGCTGGCGATACTCCCAGCCCTGGCCGTTGAAAGTGTATTTCGAGAGGAACTGCCGCGGCGTGACCACCCCCACGCCAGCGCAGCCCAGGCCGCTGGAAACCAGGAGCGCGTCGCCACTTTGGTCCACAACGCTGCCGCGGGCAGTGCCGTGGTCGAGGTTCTCGACCGTCGGGGCCGCCAGGGTCTCCCAGGTGCCGCCGCCGTCGCGGCTCATGCTCACCGCCGCTTTGCCGTTCTGGTTTGTGCCCAACAGCAGTCGTTGGTTGTCATAGGCGGCGATCCACCCGAAGGGGGCCAGCGTCGCCCGCTCGAACACTCGCGGTGCTTCGAGTTGAAGGGCTGCACGGTTCGGCTCCGCAGCCTGGCTCAATCTGGGTATCATCGGCCGGTCGGGCACTTTCGCTTCGGGGAGCGTCAGTGGCCGATCATCGCGGAGCACCCCCAACTTCGCCGCCGTGCCCGTCCGAGCCAGGCGGATGTTATCAACGCGCACCTCGGTCCCCTGCGCCGAGCGGCCCAAGACCCAGAAGTTCGCGATCTTGGCCAGGTCCAAGTCACGCTGGCTCACGGCCTTCCGCAGATCGACCTCCAAGGTGATCCAGGAGCCGCCGGGGACGTCGAACTCGCACACGACCGGCGGCTCGATGAGGTCGTCCTCGACCGCAACCCAGACGTGGAGTTTGCTTTCCGCGCGGAGATCCAGCCGCAGCAGGTCGTAGCCCGCCCACTGGCCCAAGTCCGAGCCGCTGCGGGCCAGGAACCCGAAGGTGTTCAGGATGACGGAGGTCTCGCCGCGGCGGAGCACCGGGTAGCAGCGGTCAATGAGCGGCGTGCTCTGGAACTGGTGGTTGTTCGCGCGGTTGGGACCGACCTTGGCCGCCAAGGCCAGCCGGCCTTCGGTCACCTGGCCGGGCCGGCACTGCCATGTCCAGGCGCGGTCGAGCTCGCCGAACTCGAAGGGGGCGTAGAAATCCACCCCGTCGTCCGCATCCTCGAGGATCGTCCAGCAGGTGCGGCCCTCTTTCTTGCTCTCCAGCTCCGCCTTCTCGAAGCCCATGATCAGCCGCTCGCCTTCAGCCGCGGGCCCGGAGGCCGCCGCCGCAGGCTCGGCTGCTTCCCTGCTGGCGGCCAACAGCAACAACGTAACACAGATGACAATCGCCGTGATGCTGCCCATGGTGGTTCTCCTACCGTTGTTCGTGCCTGACTGCGAGCCGGCGTCCCTCCCCCTGTCCCCCTCCCCGCCGCGGGAGGGGTAGGGGGAGGGGCGCGGCGGTCGCACGCCGGAAAATGCCTATTGCGCCTTCAGGATTTTGACGGCCTCGTCGGCGGCCTTCACCGTCCCCGCGTCATCGGAGCCGCCGACGATCAGCGCATCGCGAGTCTGATCGGTCGGGTCGAAGGAGGGGTCGTTGACGCTCTCGACAACGCCGATGATCCCCCGCCCTGGGCCGGGGTATTGCCCATCCACCTTCTCGAAGACCTTGTCGTAAGTGAACGACCCAGACTTTGCAAGGTGCGCGATCGTCCTGTTCGTCGCCTCGGAGCCGACCAGGACAAGATTGCTCGTCGTGTCGAGCGGCGCATTCCTGAACTCCGCGACCTTGTGCTCGTAGTTCGCCCCTTCCGGGTGGATGATTGCGTCGAACGACGTCTCCTTCGATTTCACCTCGGCGTCCGCAACAAGACTCGCGTCGCCTTTCGCCGCCTTGATCGCGTCAACGAGGCGCTGAGCCGCAGCGCGCACCGCGGGACTCGCTCCCGCGCCGACCACGACCACCGTCCCGACGCTGCGAAGCGCAATCGCGCGCACCTCGTAATCCGGGCAGGCGACAAGCACGGTCTGGCCCGCGGGCCGCACGAGCAGGATGCGTCCCATGCCCCCCTTGACCTCGAGGTTCGGGATGCCATTCGACGCGAGCTCCTGTGCGGAGGCGGATTTCGCGAGCACCGCGACGCGCCGGTATTCCGGGTCTCCGGCAGGCGCGTAGCCGGCCATCGGGTCGGGTTTGATGAAGGGACGCTCGCCCGTGATGTCGGCCACCTCGTAATTCCCCGGCGGCAGCACCCCAAGGGTGAGCGACACCGTGCGGTCCTGCGTGTCGAAGCTCGCGATGCCGGCAAGCCAGTAGCCCTTGCCCTTGAGCACACCGACCGTAAGGAGCGACGCTTCGACGACGTCGCCGGTTGCGGTCGCGATCTTCGCCGGGGTCGTAAGGCCGGCCTTTTCGAGCGCCGCGCGCCAGATGGGTAGAGACGCGGGCCAGTGGCTCTGCAACTCGCCCTTTGCCGGGTCGCTCTTATAGTCGGGGAGGTTGTCGAGCGTCGCCGCGGCGAGTTTCTCCATCTCCGTGCGTACGGCGGGCGTCTGGGCATACGTGCGCGAATCGAAGGCGAACGCTGCGGGCATCAGGATGAGTTTCCCGCCTCCCGCGACGAACTTCTTCACCGCCGCGACGACCTCGGGCGACGCGGCTCTCGCCGGTCCGCCCGCGATGAGCACCTTGTAGTTCTTCAGCTCGTCGAGGTTCTCCTCACGCACGAGGCCGTAGCTCACGTGAAGCCGCCTCATGGCCTGGGGCAGGTCGCGCCAGAGCCCCGCCGTGTCCCACGTCTGGAAACTCCTCAGTGTCATCAGCACTGCGGCGTTCCCTTTTTCGACCCGCGTCGGGAGGAAGACCGGCGCCGCGCGCTGCGCCCAAGCGAACGCCGAACTCATCCCGAGCGTAGACGGCTCCACGCACACGTCGGGCTTGTCGAGCGCATCGGGGTGGAAGAAGAGCTTCTCGCCCGACCACGTCTTGATCTCGCCCTTCTCCTTGATCATCTTCGTCGGGTGGAAGTAGTGGAACGACCCGTCGTTGTAGTCCTCAAGCCATTGGTCCTTCATCCCCTCGAAGATCTCGGTGATTGTGTGCGCGTAGCCTAGCCCGCCGTAGTTCGCACCCGCCTTCTCGCCCGGCTCCCACGCCTTGCCGCGCTTGGCCCAACGGCAGTAATCCACGTGGATGACCTCGAACACCTTGTCGAAATGCTCCGCCGCCGTGCGCGGGACGACGTTGGAAAGGCCGTAACCACCGGGAACGGAGCAGTACCACCCATAAAGGTCGCAGGGCGGCGCATAGTACCAGGTCGCGCGGCCGTACTCGCCCTTCGCCGCGGCGACGAGCATGCCAGGATTCTCCTTCTTGAGCGCGTCGTAGATGACCTGCAGCCGGCGCGCATTGTCCTCCATCAGGAAGTCTGCGTAGTCCATCTCGTTCGCCCTCGATGACTGCGAGACCGCCGCCTTGGGGATGGGGACGTCCGCGAAACCGGCGTACTTGTCGCCGCGATCCGAGTTGAGCTTCGCGATCGTGCCGTACTTCTTCTGGAGCCACTTCGTGTAAGACTCATCGGGCGGAAAGAACGAGCCCTTGTGATACCCGGGCAGCCAGTACTCCTCGCTGATCTCGTAGCCGCCGAGGTCGGGGTGATACTTCCAGACCGACGCAAACTTCTGCGCGGCGCCCGTGATCCACGCATTGAATGGGTCGAACATCTTGCCGCGCTCGAGGTCCTGGAGCGGCTTGGGGATCTCGTACTGGAGCCCGTTCAGGTACATGCTCATCAGGACCTTCTGGCCGTAGTAGCGCGTGGCCTCGCGGAACCGGTGGAAGACGAGGTCGCTCCGAACGCCCGCGGCGACGCCCTGTTGCTGAAGGATGTCCGCCCCGGTCTTCGCCTCCGCGCCGATGCTCGCGACGTTCGCCAGCAGGTAATACCGGTAGACCTGCAGAATATCCGGGCGCTTGTGGCTCCAGATTGACCACCCGTGGTGAAGGTTGCGGAAGAAGGGCTTCCCGTTCCACACGACGTAGCCCTCGCGGACCTCGCCCCCCGAGGGCGTCCCTGACGCCGGCCAATACTGCGCCGCGTCCTTGGGCAATCCCTCCGACGCCGTCGCCGCGCACGCGGACGCAACGAGGAGCAGCGCTACGGCAAGGCATGATCGTTTCATGGCTCTCTTCCTCTTTGTAGCGGCCAGCAGAGCTTACCCCGATGTTCTTCGGGGTGGGTCCTCGCCGTTCGCGCTTTCGATGGCCATGATCGCTACTGGCTTACTCCTTCTCAAACCCCTGACTAGCCGGCATTTCTCACCATTGAAGTAATGCAAGGCTGCCGATACTGTCACAAGCTGTTTGGGCAAAACGTCTTGATGAGAGGAACAGGAGGCAGCCTTGCGATGACAGAGTGTAAACAGAGGACTTTCGATTTCCACACGCTTCACCAACGGGAGGTCATGGGGGATGGTTCCTATTCCCGTTCCGGCTCATGCGAAGCAGATCGATGGAGCCCAGCGCCGCCGGGAGCGACCCCGCACCGCAAGATGGCGGACTTCGCCGCCGCCGTTAGCAGTCGCCGCGAATCTGGGGCCCACCGTGAGCGGAAGAGAAAAACCTATGGTCACGCCAATCCAGTAAGACTTCACGCGCCACCCGTCTATTGTAATCGAGTGGAGCCAGGTCTCAGAAACCAGGTTTTCGTGGTGGCGCCGGTCTCGAAGAATTAGAGCAAGAGCTTGCCCACCTTCTCCTGACCTGCCGGCGACTCCGTCTTTCCCGAAGTCACCCTCCTCGTAACCTTAGTCGTCGGCCTGCTTGGTTGTGCCGTTGGCCCACAGATACGGCCCCCAGCTCAGCCACGGCGCCTTGACGGCCCCTTTGCCGCGGTCTTCGGGATCGAGAATCTTGTTGTCCTTCACCGTGAAGGCCCGGCCGGCCTTGAGAATTGGCGCTGTGTTTTCGACCCACCGAGCGACCAAGATCAAAGAAGTGCCGGAGCGGCTTACGGCCAATGGCAGGAATTGCTGGTACGTACAGGCCAGATCCCTGCTACCCGGGGTAACGGGGTAACATTGCCCGCCCCGGCTAGCGCCATGTTGACTGCCCCTGGAATCGCGCCTATTTCGCGGCGACGGGGGTTTCTTCTTTGGCCGGCGCGTGCTGCTCGACGTCGGGCGGGATATAATCCATGCCACCTAGCTTCTTCCAATAGTAATACACGCCGCCCAGCAACGCGGCGTTGAGGATCGCACCGCCGCCCATCAAGAGATAACCGTAGCGGAAATTGTCCGTCAGCAGTGAATTCCAAGTCACCCAGTCCAGAAACACCGCGCCCGCCAACCCGCCAAGCAACTGCGCGCCCTGGCGCACCACCGCGTTGGCCGCGCAAAACTGGCCGAATTTGTCTTTGGGCAGCAGCGCGACCAGCATCGGGGTCGAGGCCACGCCGGCCATCGCGGCGAACGGCTGGCTGAACAGCCGCAGCCAGGTCAGTGACATATAGTCTTGCAGAAAGAAGAAGGAGAGGAAACTGAACGGGATCTGGACAATCGCCATCCACAGCACCACGCGCACGGGATGGAAGCGATCCAGCAGCATGCCGCAAGGGTAGGAAAGCAGTATCGCCACCACCGCAAAGAAGCTCGCGCCGATTCCCCCCTTGCGCAGACTGATGCCTTCGTCAATATCCCAGACGTGCAACCGGCCCCCGGCGCTGGCGTTGACCAGCAGTTTTCCTTCCGCTACGCAAGCTATTGCGGTAACACCCGCAGTGTAGCCGGAAAGCGAGCGAAACGCCTGGTCGGTGGCCACCGCGCTGGTGTTAACGGGGTCCCACATGCGGATGCTGCCGTCCAGACTGCCGCTAAGAATATAGCGCAGGTCGCCTTTGTACTGTACGGCCGTGATGGCTTTCTTGTGGCCGTTCAGTTCCAGCAGCGGCTTTGCGCCGGCCAGGTCCCAGACGCGCAGCTTCGCATATTGCTGGTCGTCGGCGCCGTCGCGCCCGCCCGCGACCACCCAGGCATCCTCCGCCGTAATCCGGCTCACCGCGCTGGCCGGTACGTCGTACAACGATTCGTTGCTGAACACGTCCTTGAAATAGTTGAGCAGAGCGGAAACGCCCCAGACCGCCGCGGTTCGCCGCGGTCTTTCGCTTTCATCCAGCTTCTTCAGCGCCGGGGCGAAGCAGGCCGCGTAGAGGGGGCCGGGACTGCCTTCCAGAGTTTGCACGGCGGTGCCGTTGGCGGTGTCCCAGACGATCAGCTTCTGATCGGTGCCACCGGAGACCAGGCGCTGGCCGTCGGCGGAGAAAGCCACGCAGTTCACTTCCGCCGTGTGGCCTTGCAGCGTCTTCAGGCAAGCGCCGGAGGCGGTGTCCCACAGCCGCACGCTGTGGTCGGCGCTGGCGGAGGCGATGCGCCGGCTGTCCGGCGAAACGGTAATCCCGCGAACGTCGCCGCTGTGGCCGCTGAGCGGTTGGGCCTCGCTCTCAAAGGGCACCCGCCACAGTTCGATCCCGCCGCCGCCTTCACCGGCGACCAGCAGTTTGCCGTCGGCGCTGGCCGCCAGGCTTAAGACCTTCTGGCCGGCGTGCAGCGTGTGCGTGGGGAGCAGTTGTTTCTTGGCGCCGCGCTCCCAGAGCTTAACCAGGCCGTCCTGCCCGGCCGTGGCCAGTAGTTTGCCATCCGGCGTCAAGGCGACCAGACCGGGTGCTGCGGCATGCGCGGCCACCTGGGCTTGATGCTGGTTGACATGCAGGCTGAAAACGCGCGCCGGCCCGACGCCCCAGAAAAAAGCGGCGGAGCCGCCGGCGGCGTAGAAGACCAGGAAAATCGGATGCGTGAAGCTCTGCCGAAAGTAAGTCTTGACCTGGTCCCAGCGGCTCGTATTTTCCGTCACGTCGGTCACCGGCGGATACTGTCCTTCCTTGACGCGCCAGCACATCAGGTTGAAGCCGACGAAGTACAGCAGGGCAATGCCAATGTGGATGGCTTTCATCCACTGCAATTGGTATTCGGCCAGAGTGACGTTGAACAAGAAGCCGGCCGCCAGGCCGACCGCCCGGAACAAGCCCAGGAACCGCCCGACGTATTGGGGCGGGACGACGTCGGCGAACAGGTAGTAATAGACGCTGCCGACGAATTCGTTAAAAAAAGTATAACCGATTGTCAAGAAGCCGATCACCAGGAGCCCAGCGGTAAAGGGCGAAATGAACCCATCCGCGGGCAGGTTCGCGCGCAGGTACTTGAGGATGTCGTCCGCATAGCCGATCGCGGCGGCAAACAGGCACAAAAACGGCGTCGTATACAGCATGTACGGAATGCGCCGGCCCAGGCGGCTGCGGCAGCGGTCCGACTTGAAGCTGATGATCGAGCCCAGCACGATGCCCATCACCATGGGAATGGCGGTGAACACAACAGTGAGCTGCAGGTTGCTGACGTGAAAATTGTCCTGCAGATAAAGCCGCAGGATGTCCGGCCCGCCGACCTGTTCAAACAGGGTAAAGCAGAAATCGCCCCACAACAGCCATCCAAACAACACGAACAGTCCCGCTTTGGTGTAACGCAACGTACCGCAGCGATAGGTGTCGTCGGCCTCCGCCAGCGCAGGCGGAACCGCCGCCGCTGAATCCGGCTGAGTTTGCTTGCCAGACTGGTCCGCCATCGCCACCGCCTTTTCGGACTGCTGAAGTGTGCTCCAGCGCCAGAGCGCGACATGCGCCATTGGCATTGGCTCCACATAAAAACGGTTACGAGGCAGTCTGCCGGCTTTGGGCACATTGTCGAGTTACTGTTAGAGCGAATTGGGTTGGAAGCTCTTGGCTCGTGGCTCTTAGCTCTTGGGTACGGCGCGGCGACCACACGCCTCGCGTAGGTTTGGCACAATACTTCGTCCGCACGGTGGAAACAAGTCGTCTAGTCCAGTGCCGCGGCAGGTCAAGGCCCCGAAGGGGCCGCCGCGTTAATAGCGAGGGCCGATA
>Ga0315279_10003868_pt1 | contig 20471 bp, 24 predicted proteins | sample YL17G06_20_MG_FD_203694 | JGI IMG/M metagenome (GOLD analysis project Ga0315279, IMG submission 203694) | Sediment microbial communities from Yellowstone Lake, YNP, Wyoming, USA - YL17G06_20 | ecosystem: Environmental > Aquatic > Freshwater > Lake > Sediment | place: USA: Wyoming | collected... | reverse complement strand
GGATTTATCGGAATCCACTCGCGGAGACTACGCTGATTCTTGTCTCGCGGTTCTTCCTTAGCCTCAACCTTTGGAAGCTCTCTCATCATAAGATCAGGGTCGCCTCGACGCTTCCGCATAACGAGACAAGCGACTCGTTCATGGTACGGCCTAAAAGGATTCGGAACTTTCTTTCCACATATTCGGCACTTACTCAGAGGCACGAGCTAAATCCTCCTGTTTTGACGCTCCCTCAAACAATATGATAGTAGAGGCTATGCAGACAAGCATCGGACATATCCACAAAGCCAGGAACAACAGAGGAAAAGCATCGCAGAACGCTCTACCGACTAAAGGGTCTAAGAGAAGATAAGGACTACAATGATACCACCACAGCGAGAAAATCGCGCTGATGAGTCCCAGCCTCCTTTTAGTCTTCGCGTTCATCTTCATATCATACCTCCTGTTTTGCGTACTTGCCATTCACTCTCTTACATCTCGGACACTCGCCGACGCCAGTCACAGCGTCATTATGATAACAGATTTGGTCATGTATCGTCTTTGACGACCTGCCGAGACTAAATGCGATCGCTCCCATGCTCAAAACTTTACCCTTTTTCGTCTTCTTTTCAAAGCGGTCTCTGATTATGCCTGCATGAGTATTGTCGTTAACATGCAGTCCTGTGTCCTTCGTCAGGTCTTTAGTTTCATCTTTGTCATGCTTCAGGTCTATCGCAAACAGTTTTCTCAGGTTCTCATGCTCGTTCTTATGCCAGTACGGACAATCAAACCGTCCGACTCCGAGAGCGCCACGCCTCGACAAAACTATGAACTGTTCGGCTGGCATCTGCATAATCTGAAAAGGGTCAAAGTAACTATACAAGAAATCTAGTTGCTGAGGCAGTCCGTCGATGCCTGGAGCTTTAAGATAAATGTAGTCGCTGATCGTCCGATAGTTAATCTCAGCTCCCATCCATCGCAAAGTATCAACAGCGATGCTCAGACCTGAATGTCTCATCTCCTGCATAGCTTTAACGAAGTATTTGACGGCCTGAGCCTGGTCTTCGCCGAGCATCATTCTCGACGATATAATGCTGTTCGCCTCTCGGACTACGAGCCAGCACAGCTTTGTCCAGCTCTCTCTCGTCCACAAGAAGTCTAAGAATTTTCCGACGGAATACCATTCTTCGCGGATGCTCCGATAAAAGCGAGCGCAAGACACAATGACGCGATAGTCCTCCAGGTCGTCAAGCGTAACCTCGCCGATGTTTTTGCATGGCGCCGTCGGACAATTAACCTGCGTATGTTCGCCTTTCAAGAGCAAAACAGAATCTTTAAACGGACTCCTCAGCCAGCCGAGACCCTCATTGTCCCTCGCGCCGTACAGGTCAATGATCGAGCCTCCGTTTTTTTGGCTGGCGCCGAGAAAAGCAATAGTCTCGCATAAGGCGCTTTTTCCTCCCTCTTTGCCTCCGACAACCGTATGAGCGAGCGGTCGAGATAGCTGTCTATTCAGATCAGCGAAAGGACTATTGGGGAATCTGAGCCAGGTCGCGCTAAGCGTCGGATTTGTCGGACTTGACAGTTTCGGTTTTAGCTCCTCCACTTGAGAGGTCAAATCTATAGCCTCCTCTGTTCATGCTCTGAGCGATAATCGTCGGCGACGGTCTGCCGTGAGACTCTAGGAACGTGACGTCTAGGTTATACATCGCGGAGATCGCGACCAGCGTCACACACTCAGGGTCATTCCAGCCGAGCCAAAACAACTGCTCAAAAGCTCTGATACGCTTTGCGACGTCTCTCTTGTCGCCTGAGCCAGCAAAAGGGACGCCTGCCGTGTTTAAAGCTCGCCTCAGCTCTAGGGACATGATTTCATAGTCGAGTCTTTCAATCTTCTTGATCTCGTACTCGGTCTTTTTTGGCACGTTGATTAGGCTGTCTCGCTCGATGAGTCGTTCGTTTATCAATCTTGCGCAGAGTTCTTCTATGATCTTTGTCCGAAAAACTAGGTGACTCGTTCCTTTGATCTCGGTCATCGCAAGCTCCGTTTTAGCTTGCTCGTCGATAATGAACTCTGTCAGGTCTTTTGGTACTGCGTTTTCTTTGCGTTTAAAGAGAGAGACCATCTGTTGACCTCACCAGAATTTAATGAAACCGAGCCACATGCCGAGTCCGATGAGGACGCCGACAATGATGAGCAACGTCAGGATGACCTTTGCCCATGTTCCTTTAAGCCATCTGAAGCCTGGCAAAGACAGCGACTCATTATGGAATTTCAGGATTTGGTCAGCTCGTCGCCTGCCGAGTTTAACGACTCCCTCAACATGATCGTCTTTTGCGCTGAGCGACTCTAATTGCTCTTCCATCTCTTTTCTTTGAGCCTGGATAACACCATATTCAACAACGCTCAGATGCGCCCATGCCTGACGCTCGACAAAGTCAAGAGATGACGGCTTATAGGCTGTCCTCGAAGTGTGTATCAGAACCTCGATTGGCATGTCCTGGCCAGTAAAAGGGTCATGCGTCCAGCCTAAACAGAGGACGGCGTCGTTGACTGCGTTCGGATGGTTCAGCAACGTAAAACCGTAAAGGTTACATGAGCCTTGACTGAAAGAGTATGTTTCTTCTTTTGGTTTTGGCAGAAACAGAAACTCGCTTGTGAACTCTTTGATTTTGTGAGTTGTCCTGTCCCAGCCTTGACACTTTGTTTTCGGATGGTGAAAATAATAGATGTGTGGATTCTTTTTGAGCGACTCTCCGAGCGCCTCACGAAGTTTCTTCTGAACATTCTCCGACAGATTCGGGTCAATCATGGCGACTTTCTTAATGAACTCATCGAGCTTTTTCAGAGCGACCTCGTTCGCCTCCTTAGACTCTTTGACTCCCTCCTGATCGACTCGGAGCATCCTGCGAACGTCAGCAGGCTTAAAATATTCCTCGTACTTTGAGATTAAGCTCTCCGTCCAGATATGTTCGCGTATATACAAGTGGTGACTTGACGCCTGGTTAACCTGGTTCATGTTTATAAAAATCAGAGCGACGAGTCCTCCTCCGAGACACGCGAAACCTCCGACGCCTGCCTGTTCGGGAGTCGCAAAGAAACCCTGATTACCGAGAAAAAGGAAGAGGAACATTGAGCCGACGATCAACAGCACAGGGACAGCGTTTATTTTTGTTTGAACCTGGGACGCGCTGAGTCCGAGACTTGTCGGTTCTTTCGCGACTTCCTCAATCGACGGTTTCTTGATTCGTTTCAGTAGCTTCATTCTTGCTCAAAGTCCTCCTCTTTCAATTTCGGTTTCTGTTCTCCCTGATGCTTCGCCTTCCTTTTAGGAGTCTTCTGTGCCTCGCATGACTTCATTATGCGAAGTATGGCATAGACTCCGACTATCGCAATAACAAAACAAAGGAGAAGAATGACGATCTCGACGATCGCAGGGTCTATCATAGATCAACCCTCGCCATAAACGTCGCCGACGCCGTCACATACCAGGGCAAGACTGCCATGCCTGAACTGTTCGTCAAAGCCTCAATGAACGTACTCGTACCATTATTGAAACACAGCGTAACGAGCTTAGCCTGTTGTGGCACTCCGTCAATCGTGACGAGAGCCGTAAAGTTTGCCAGGTCTCCTTTGTCGAGAAGAGTCTGCGGAAGGCTCAAAGTGATCTTTGCTTCGCGCATGACGACCGCGACCTCGTTGCTCCAGTACGTTCGGACAGCGTAGACGATGCCGAGAAGCGAGAGAGTCAAGATCAATATGGCGCCGATCGCCTTCTTACTGTTCGTTCTTATCACCTCCTCCTCGTCCATCCTCCAAATAAGCGACAGCTCGCTCGCCAGAATCCAGCTCGATCAACATCGGGACAAGCGAGACGGCGATGTGCTTCGTCCATTCTTTAGGAACTATGAGATAGAAGCTCTTGTTTGACGGCATCAGTTCTTTAGGCTCTTCGCGTCTCAGGATTCGTCCGTGCCATGCGAACGCCTGAGGTTTTGTCTCGTCAAAGTCTAAGGGTCTTCTCGCAACAAGTCGGTAGTCCGTGCCTGAGTGCATCCACTTCTTTAAACGTCTCCAAAAATCTCTCAACTTGTTCATAGCTGGGTCGAGATATACGTATAGATTCGTCGTCTATATAAAGTTTAATATTGATAGCCATACTTGTCTCTACAGCGTATAACATAAAAGGAGGAAAAATAACGAAATGAACAGAAACACAATGATTGTCATCGCAGTCGTCATCGGCGCAATTCTCGTTGCATCTAACATCGTCACATTCAATTTCGACAAGAACATTCCTGACGGAACAGACCTCATCGCCTACGCAGGCAGAACGACTTTGAATCTCTTGAACACAGAGAGATATGATGGCTCAGTCTTCAGTTTCGCATCAGCAAGCATCTTCAGAGTCATTCACGGAGCAAGCAAAGACTACGGCAACATCCTCGGAACAGTAAGCGGACTTGAAACAGTCTCCTGCACAGGAGTAATGACAGCAGCTGACGGAGGCATCCTTTACGTCGTAGTGGACTACGGAACAAACACAACGTCAAGCGCAACCGCAGGACAGGGTTGTCCTCTAATTGACTATTCAGCCTCAATAAAAGGCTATGTGCAGAGCATAACAGGATGGGACGGAGACGACGACGGATTCGATGAGGAACTCATAACGCTCAACCTGAACAGCGTTGACAAACCGACAGGGTATGAAACGCGAAACATCGACGTTCCGCTCGTCTGGAACACCTACGACAGCACTCTTGCATTGACGGCACTCACACAAGCCACAGGACTGTCTAACAGCGCCTTCTCATACGGAACAAGCACAGGATACGCCAGCTCGTTCGAAGAGGGAGACATGGCAAAAATCGCCAAGATCCAAGTAACGCTCAACAGCACGTCATACCTCTACGCGGACAACTCCACTCTATTTTTGACGCATGTTAAGATCGGCCAGTACACTTTCACAGGCGCGCAATTCGGCACGTTCGACACAAGCACTTATCGTTGGGAGATCACCTTCGGAGACCAGTCAAACCTCCAGGGAGGCAAAGAAATTTTCTATGCAAAGAATGCAGGCACTCTATGGTGTCCTTGGGAGCTGAAGACATACTCAAACGTCGGACACGCTTCGTACACGATCATCGTCACTTTGAGCGTCTACTACTACACGCCAGCCTCAGGCATCAGCTCGGCAGTAACTTCGGCATGCACAATAAACACGTCAGCTTAGGAGGACTGAGGGAACAATGCAATTTCCGAAGATCGGGTCTTTGATCCTGACGATGGTAGTGCTGTTCATAGGAGCGATCGTCGGAGGCATGTTGATTCCTCTGGTAGGAGTCACACTATCAGGAATCTACGCCACGTTGATCGTTGCCTGTGTGCAGATCCTCATCTTCATTTTCCTGGGACTCGCCGGCAAAAGCGGAATCGTGTCAATACTGATCGGCGCCATCGTGATCGTCATCGGAGGCTTCATCGGAGGATTCGTCGCGAACTTTGCCAACTTGTCAGGATGGTTCGCCATAATCCTTGAGCTGGCAATACAGTCTTTGCTCTTGCTGATGAGTGGCACGGTCAAACAGGGCCAGGCAAAGTAGCTAAACCCTCCAAACCCCCTTTTTTAGTCTTTTTCCACATTTCCATGAACGAGAGGAGAAGAAAACCCCATGAACAAAACCACGATCATAATCGTAATCGTCGCGATCGTCTTCATTCTCGCGACCTCAAGTGTCATAAAAATAATTCCAGGACGAGACTCGCCTTACCATAACCAACCCTGGCCGACTGACCTTTATCCGAGTCCGTCAACGCCTTACACGCCGACGCCGACAGGCACGGTCAACTCGATTCCAGGCAAAGTCAAGACGACCGCTCCAGGCTGGGAGCTTTACACGGAAATCGTCGGCATCCAGTACGGCGACGTCAAGAACTATGCTGACGTTATTGACTGGCAGATCGACGTCGATGAGGGAGGCTGGGGACTTCCTGACATCAAAGTTCGCATCAGCGACGTCAGAGAACAAATGCCTAAACTGCCTTATGCAACGACAGAATATAAAGTCAAGAACTTCACGTACACTCTGAACTATCACGAATACATCTTTGACGTCCAAATCAGGACGGTCGCAAACCTGAAGGACGTCGGAGACTACTGCTTTGAGCATGAAACCAGAATGCCGTTCAACTGGCACTCTAAGACCCTCAGTGGAACAAACAAAGACGCGCAAGGAGACGCAAAGATCGGCGTCAACTTTGTCGGAGGGACGTTCGTCAGGTTCTCATGCTCTCCCTGGGTCGGATTCGACCAGGGACAAGCTCCAGGCTCACAGTACGTCTTTAACACTTACTGGCTCGGAGTAATGAACGCAAAAGTCGAAAAGACCTCTGTCTCAAAGTGCGTCGAAGACCTGCCTGAGAACTGGGCTGGATGGGTTCGCGGAATCGAGCCAGTCGGAGGACAGTTAACCATGTTTGAGGATTCAGGCGTCTTCGGCGAAACATACGGCTCAATTCCCTGGGACACGACAAAGGTCTTGTCAGACAGGATCAACAGCAAAGTCGTTATGTATCTACCTTTCGACATCATGGCAGGAGCTTATGAGAAATGGAGCGGAGACATGGATTTAGGAAGAGGCGCTATCGCAGAAGCTAAACCGATAGACTACGCTCTGACATATACTGTCAGAATCGAAGCGGTCGTTGTAAAAGAATGGGAGGCTCGCAACCCTGCTATAAGCCCAAATCCTAGCCCTGTTGAACCTCCCAAAGATTATGTTCCGCATACAGAGCTATCATGGTTAGAAGAAAACTGGTTCACCGTTGCCATAATAATCGTGGTTTTCATAACTGTATTGATTATTCTGGCAATAACGACGCCCCTCCTCAGCATAGGAATGTTGAGCGGTATGTATCGACGTTCACGTTCACGGTTATATATACCAGAAGGAGGTGACCGAATTTGACCTTTAAAAGCGGTTACACATTGTTCATTGTTGCGGCTTGCATGATGCTTATCGCTGGCATGGTCGCCTATGGATACTTTGGCATTGGCAAGAAGACAACAACAGATCAAAGCACAGATCAAAGCGAAGAGTACATAGTTGACCCGAATAATCCTAAAACTCCAGATATGCCTCAGAACGCCTGGCAAGAATACTATTCAGGCAAGTCAGACAAGCCTCCAGACGAAGGCAGAACAGGCGAAGCATACGGAAGCGCATCATGGGTCAGCCAATGGACGGAGTATCCGATGGACATATACCGAGCATACAGTGGATGGAGCAATTTTCCATGAGACAATTCCAGCCTGAATTTGACCTTGTCGCGATGATATTAACGCTCATCGCGTTCTCTGTCCTCTTGTTTAGTGGACTCGCTCAACCTCAGCTCTTCCGTGACCTATGGGTCGCTTACGCCATGTTTTCCGCCGGGTTCTTCGGTTCATTCGCCCTCGGACTTGTGACGCCTCCACAGAAAATGATGCTCGGCAACATGCTCCAAATAGTGTTTTACGCGACCATCGGAGTCGTCGCAATCTTTGTCATCCAGCTTTCGTATGGCATTTTTGCTCCAGGCTCAGGACTCGGCGAACTTCTCGTCAAGCCTTTAGAGTTTAGCATCGGCGTCGCTGAAGAACTGTTCTTCGGCGTCCTCCTGCTCGGAATCCTCGTCAGAATGGTCATGCTTGACCCTGTCCTCAGCGTCCTCATAACGTCAGGAGTGCATACGGCGTTTCATATTCCGAACTGGGGTCAGAGTCCGATGCTTTTGCTCATGTTTTTCGGATGCTTCACAGGAATGAGGCTCATCTACGTCCTGTTTTATCATAAAGTCGGCGTCTTGCTTCTCGCGCATGGAGGATGGAATTTCCTGTCAAACGGAGGCTAAAAAATGGGGAGATTCGCGAATATCACGGAGTTTCTCGTAAAGAGCGTCATAAGCAGCTTGATTTTATGGGTCGTTCTTATCGTCGTTGTCCAGGTTGAAGTCTCGAAAATTCCAATCTTGCTTCTCTACGTCATGGTCGCGAACCTGCTCGCTGGCTTCATCACATGGATAATTCTCGGAGGGACAAAGCTCGGACTATGACAAACAGGAATAGGCTCTTGCTGACAGTTGCTTCTCTTCTCCTCGTTGGACTATCGACTGTCGGGTCTGTGCTGGGAGGCTCGCAGTCGATAGTCCTGTTTAGAGTGTTTAAAGATGGCCAGCCAGTCGGAGGCGCGAAGATCAGCTTGTTCGACGAGAATTATCGCCAGTTTTACGGAGCGTATTATACAGGCTCGGACGGGACGGTCAGCGTTGAGCTGGCTTATCAGAAGTATCTCGTCATCGTAGAGTACGACAACGTCAAGAAGGAATTCTCACTTAATCATGCTCAGGACGAAGTCTTTGACGTTGACCTGACGGAAGGCTGGACGTTCTTTAAATATAAACTGCCATCCTTCCAGATTCCGCAGATCGACAGGAACACCATCATCATCGGAGTAGTCATCTTCGCAGTCATCATCGTACTAGTTAAGATATGGGGATAACATACTTTGAACAGATCACCTCTTAGCTTCAGAATTTTGTTCTCTCCGCTCATGCTCTTTGTTCTTGCCTTCGCCGTTGCCCTCAACCAATATGTGATTTGCGGAAAATGGTTTGAGATAAAAGACGTTCACCATGAAATGTTCATTGTTGCACTATCCTTCGCAGGACTTGTTGTCCTATGGTGGAAAAAGGGGAAATTGTACTAATGGAGGTGAAAACATTATTAAAAAACTCATAGTAGTACTTGCAGTCGCGGTCGTCCTCACGATCTCCGCCGCTCTCGTCGCCGAATCAGGACTCATCTCATCATTCACACTGTCAAGTCGCGGCCAACTCAAAACCATCGGCGTAGTAGTCCTCAATCTGACAAACCGCGAGTTAATCACAAGCCTCAACTGGGGAATGCTAGAGCCAGGAGAGACTCAGAATATTCAAGTTCTAGTCAAGAGCGACAGCAACACAAACGTCTCGCTATCTCTCGTCACGCAGAACTGGATGCCAGCCAGCGCTTCGCTATATCTCGCGATTTCATGGGACGTTGAGAACGCGGTTTTAGAGCCTTATGCGTCAGTCGTTGCGACGTTGACTTTGACGGTCTCGCCATCGACTTCAGGCGTCACAAACTGGATTTGCGACACAATCATCATAGGAAGAGGCTGACAAATTTATATACGCACAGATCCATTATCTCTATTTTGTGAGGCATGAATAGATGAGTATAAACAAGAAAACCTTTCTCGCCATAGTCGCCACAATTTTGATCGTGAGCCTTACCGTCTCATGGCTTTTTATAGAACTCAACAACGCTCGAATCGAGAACCAGAAGGCACTCTCAGAAATCGACGCACTCCTCAGCATCATAAAGAGCCTTCAGCAAAAACACGGGGTCCTGAACACAACTGCGAATGTCTATATCACAAAGCAAGAGTCGCCTGACATAACTTCGACGCTCTACATTGGAAACATTCTAACCGACATCCTGGAAGAACGCCTGACGGGCTATTGTAAAGGAACTTACACCGACCCGACGCCTCTGTACTACGTCAGTTTTGGCAACGCAACGGCCGGAACAAGTCTGACTCAGCTCACCACGCAGTACAGTCGAGAGACAGGCTCAACGTCCTCTGGCATTGTTTCGATGGACTACTATTACAACGTCACGGTCACAAAGATGTTCACGGAGACAGTCACCATAAACGCCGTCGGTCTTCATTGGGCATCTTCAGGAGACAACAACCTTGGCGCCGTCGCCAATTTTCCGTCAGGCTATGAACGCTTTGACAATACCTGGAACTGTTCTGTCACCTGGCAACTCGTTTTCAACTTGAATTAGGGAAGAGGCTCGCATGAGACAGGCAAAGGCTCTCGCTATCTTAGTTTTAACCGTCTTCTCATGTCTCACCATCCTTCTGAGAATCAGTCCAGTCGTCCAGGTTCACGCGACCACTACGGAGTACGGAACAGGCACCAGCGCGAATGATGGTTATGTTTATGGCAAGAACACGGATTATGCGACCGCTCAAAGCACGGCCTTTGTTGGCGACAATTCAGGAACGACGATCACGGTCGGACAGAAAATCTTAACAAGCAACTATTACGTTCAGCGTGGTTTTCTCCAGTTCGACACTTCAGCACTCGGAAGCACGGCAATAATCTCATCCGCAGCTCTAAATCTGAATTGTTCCTCAGACTCAGACACAACGACGTTCACTCTTCAGGTGCGCTCCTGGACTGGCTCAACGCCGATCGACACAGGAGATTATGCTAGTTATGGAAGCACGATCTACGCGACGAAGGCCAGCACGCTTTTCAGCGCGAAGGCATGGACTAGCACAGCTTTTACAGACACGACCTGCATAAGCAAAACCTCAACAACAAAGCTCTGCCTCATCTCAAACCGTGACATCGGCTCAAACGAGCCGACTGGCAACGAGTTTCTTGGATTCTACACGTATGACGACACGACAGGAGGAGGCGCAGGCGCACAAGACCCTTATTTGAGCATAACGTACACGACGCCAGTCGCGCCAAACTACACTACCATTAAAACCTATGGATGGTTCAGAGACACAGGATGCTGGACGAACGTGTCCTGGGGAGCTGGGACAGGCTACTTAAACGCCATGATGTTCGGATGCAACGCGACAGGCGCCTGGGTCAACGCAACATCTTGGACTTTTCTCGGCAACAACACGACGGTCATGTGGATTAACGCGACCTTCACGCCAGTAGAGGGAGGCCCGAACACGATCTCCTGGACGATGTGGATAAACAACACATACGGCGTGTACAATAACACAGGAACACGGAGCTTTTACCAATGGAAGGACAATCAGGAAATTAACAACAAACTTTTCGGCCAGACAGGTGGAGGATGCAACGGAGGCATATTCTACGCAGGCGCCAAACACGCGATTTACGTAGTCTACCAAAATAGCTCGCTCTCTCCCTGGCACTACTACGCGAAGGCCTACGACCTCAATGAGTCAGCATGGACGACAGAAATCGACATGGGAATATGCACAGATGAAACAGGCGAGGGAGTCTCAGACGGACACTGGACTCCGAACATCAGCGTCCTTCCGAACGGTCACCTCATATATTTCACTTCCTACTATACGCCGTTTTATTACCGTCTCAGCACTTACGACGCAGACGACGAAACGAACCTGACCAAACTGCTCAGCTCATGGGGTTCTCAAACTTGCATCGAATGGACTCCTAGCGACGAATGGTGTTATCCTGAACCGTTGCGATGGTCTGATAGTATGTTTATCATGGCGCGGTACGGAACGAGCTTTTTGGGTCACATCGGCTATCTCCGATGGTGTGAAGACAACGAGCTTTATCTGTACTGTGACGGCAACGACACAACATACAAACAATGGAATTTCACTGGCGACCAACCATACCTCGATGACAGCTTTGCGAACTGGATAAACACGAGCGCGAGCCTTGTCAATGCAGGATGGTTCACCTTCGCAGATTTGCCTGGCAACTTTAACAATTCGTGTCCTTACAGCGAGTTTTCCGCATATTTGGAGCTTTACCTCAACAGAAGCATATCAACAGGCGAAACTAGCGCGAAGATTCTGGCGCCATATAACAGTTACGATGTTCCTTCTGTCTCATCTCCAGGCTGGGTCTCAATAGACATTTCAAGCCACGTTAATACGCTCGCGATGGTTAACTCGACAAAAGTCTATTTCGCGCACTATGGAACGGAAATGTTTTCCATGTCTAAGGCCCGTCTTAAAATTGTTTATGAAGGCTGGAGCAACCTCACAGTCCTCGCCAGATCGAACTCAACGGAAAACGCTGACTGCCTATATTCGCATGTTAGCAAGAGCGGAGACAATGTTTTGTTGAGCTTCATAAATTCAAGCATGGCAGGAGGAGACACAGACCTCTATTTCTTATACAGTCCAGACAAAGGCGAAACGTGGAAAACAGTCAACGGAACAGCGTTTCCGATTGGCACAGATATTTCGGTAATAAGGCGATCGTACGCAGACGCGAAGATCGCAAACCTCTCAAAGCGAGTAAGGTCTGACTCGCCGATGCTTGACGAAAACAATTTGCCGATCGTCATGTTCCATGACGCGCCGAATGAAAACGGTCGATATTCAGGCTGGAAATATCGCATCGCACAGTACAGCGCGAGTTTAGGCACTTCGGGAACGTGGACGGTTAGCGACTGCGTTGACCAGAACGGAGCGTCAATTGGATACTCGGAAAACACGATTTGGGGCGGAACCCTGGCAGATCAAACCTTTATGGACCCATATTTTGCGCGTCCCGCCTTCTGGACTAGCGGAAACCAGACAAATTATCATGTTTCGAAGTATATCAGAGACATCGGCAATACGACCAGGTTTATCGCGATTGACTCAGACATAGCTGGGGAAATTGAGCATTATAGCTATCTGATTGAGGATACTTTGCAGGCTTATGAAGTCGTCTACCACGAGGAACAATGGGACGTTTTAGGCCATCCGACAGCCGAGACAAACCTCCAGGTGATGGTCACAAAAACCTATTTTTCTAAATTCAGGGCAAACTTGACCTGCACGCTTGACATTGTTCAAGCCTACGCAAACGTAACTGACAAGTCACAGGACCCTCAATACCGTTTTGTGCTATACGATTCAAATTGGAATCTGGTCTCCTACACGGCGCTTGGTCAAGAAGCATCAGAATCCTATATCTTTGCTTGGCTCGCAAAACAATCGTGGGCAACGACAGCCACAGTTACGGCAGGTGAATATTACTGGCTAGGGTGCGAAGAGGAAAACGTAGGCGGACAGCTCTGTTTAGCTTATCGACAGAATACGGCGCCGACTGGCATCATGGTTAACAACAGTTTTACGATGACCGCGATCTATGGTCAAACTGTTCCTGCCTCCAGCATCTCGGCGAACACGAAAACATATGAAAACCGAACGTACTGCCTCATCTCTTACCCCGTCTGGTTCGGAGTACGAGGCGTAGGCATCGATGAGTACGAGATGGCTTTCAACAGCACAAGCGTCAACACCACGCTGTACGGTCAACCATGCAGGTTCACGACGAACGTCACGGACTTGTCAGGCGTCAGTATGGTCAATGTTCGAACAAACAACACAGGAAGCTGGGTAAACACGACATGGTACTCTGCCAGCTCTGCCGTCAACTACGTCGTCCAGCACAACTTTACTTTATACAATGTGGAGGCGACGCCGATCGGCTTTCAAGTCTACGCGAACGACACTTACAACAACGGAGAGCTGGCGCCTCTATTTCAGTTTGTGACTGGCAAGAACTACACTATCACGACGACGGAGACTCTGAGCGTCTCGGAATCCTCTGACCTTGACAAGATCGTCGTCTTCAGCCAGATCGAGACCGCGTCAATCACGGACAGCCTCCATGACTATCAAGAACTCTGTATTATCACGACGGCGACCGTCACGATCACAGGTAACAACTATATGAGCATCCTCAAAACCTTCCTGGAAATCGACACTATCCAATATGTCAACGCGACAGGCTCAACCGTCCTGCATTATACGACGCTAGAAGACCTTAACGGAACTCAGATTCCAGTCGAGCTTATGTTCCTGGTCATGCTCGGCAAAAAGGCAGTCCAGAACGCGACAGTTAGAGTCACGGAGCTAGTGCTGAAGAGCTTTGACTTTATCGGACTGACCGACATCTATGGAATCGTAAAAGTTAACCTGTTGCCAGGCGTCTACTCGTACAGCGTCGTTTATGAAGCGTACAACGTAACAGGCTATATCGTTATGATTGGAGAGAAACAGGTTTTAGACATAGAACTGTCAAACTACGCCTTACCGTCAAATCAGAATCAGATCATTTTTGCACTCGTCGTTATCGCCGTGATCGTGGCAATCTGTGGCGCTGCCGTTTTAAAAAAGAGGAGACGTTAACATGGACGCCGTCACTATGTTCTTCGCAGGCCTTGACGCCATCTTGGCGATCGCTGGAGGCGCCGTCATTATTTATGATGGTTTTGTCGCGCCTTACCTGAAACGACGACGAAATTCTCGAAAAGCTCTCCAGGAGTCAACTTGTCATGCACAGTTTCGCAGAGACAAATGATCTCCTCGCTTTTGCTGTCATAGAAGACCTCTGAACCGCAGACCGCACAGCTCCAGGAACGCACATAAAGGGTCATGCGAACCACTCCAGACCGCGCCGTTCATACCACAACTTTGTCGTTTTCAACCATCGAGTAGTCCTAACGTGAGAATGGTCAAAGTCCATGCGTCTCACTTCCTCTCGAATCTCGTGTTATACTCGTGGATTTTAGCCATGATTAGCTGAAAACGCGAACTCCTGGCCGTCAGGCTCAGATAGTGCTTCTTGATCGTGTTAATGTCAAGCCATCCACGACCGACGAGACCGATGCCTTCGCCACGTCCCTGGTATTGGCCAGCGACTGTTTCAAGAGGAACTTCAGCCTCCCATAAGAGGTTACAATGCAGTTTGTCCGCGTCGTGAGGACGGAGCGTCGTGTACTCTTTGAACAGAGCTGGGTCAACCTTGTCCTTGAAATAGGTTGTAGCCATGTCTCTGATCTCCTGGTATATCTTTGTGAGTTCCGAATAACCTCCCTCCACGAGTTTTGTGTCTATCGGTTTTCCGCGACTCTTCCATAAGGCTCGAAGTTCTTCTGGAAGCGTTGACCAGAACAAGTCAACAGGACAGTCGCGCCACCAGATGCCCCCCCTGACTTTCGTCTCGTAGTCATCTACAAACTTAAAATCGTTCTTGAATCTGTCCCAACTTATGCCTGTGAGTCCAGCTTTGTCGTCTTTGCCTTCGCGGAATCCTCCAGTCACATGAAGCCTGAAGACTAAGCTGTGATAGTGCATATCCATTTCTTCGAGAGCGTTGACGAGAGCTGTGATCTCTTTGCTGAAGAGGTCTTTTTTGCGGAGTCGGAGCTTCTCTCGGAATCTTGCCGTGCTAATGTAGTGCTGACTGTTCTTATCCCTAATCTGGGGAGCAATCTGCCTGATCGCGTTCAAATACGCCGTCTGACTGCCTTCTTTGTTCGCGTTCAGAAACAGATGGACGTCTTCAGCCGTCCAGTTTTCAGGGTCTCGGTATTTCAGAAAATTCCAGCATTTCTCAGCGAGCCTTACGATCATCCTGTATTTTCTGACGCCGTCCCTCTTGCTTCTCCTTATGTAGAGCTGGACGTTCTCATAGTCGCTTGTGTCGGCGTCAGCGTTGAAAAAGAGTTTTCGACGCGGAACTTGCTCCATGTACGCGCAGAGCTGAGCCTTATAGGGCTCTAAATCTTGAATGACGCGCCAGATCGTCTGATAAGTAGTGTTGTATCGGCGAGCCTGAGCGCCGACGCCTTTGTTCTTGAGCCAGACAGCCTCCAGGATGTCGAGAAGGATGTCGCGAGCGTTGCCTGTCTTCGCCAGGACGCTGACAAAGTGCGGTCGTCCTCCAGAACCGTTCTTTTCAACCTTTAACCTGATGTACTCCTCAACTTCGTGAGGAAACTCATAAACTGATGCTAATTCTTGGTTCGCTGTCACGTTGCTTCACCTTGTATCTTACTGTATAGTACTGTGCTATACAGCATATAAACTTTACTCCATCAGAACATATCTTTTCACGAAGGCTCCACGGAGTTTTGTAAAAAACAGAGAAAAAGAAGTGCGGTGCGCGTTTATCCGAGAGCTTTGAACGCCTGGAGAACTTCGTCAGCGAGTGTCTTCTGCATAGTCGGATGTTTCTTGACGATCGTGAGCATGCGCTCCCTCAGCTCCCTCACGTACTTCGGAGGCGCCTCTCTCTTTTGAGCGTTCATGGCGTCGGCGATTAGTTGCTTCAGCTCTTCCTCGTAGACGAAGGTCAAGAGGTCTCGCTTCGTGTCCGAGACAACTTTAAAGTCGATTTTGATCTGAGTGTTCTCGCGAGCCTTAATGTACTCTTCGAGAGCCTGGACGACAGCATCTTTGACCTTTGAGCCTTCCATCGTCGCGACGGTTTTAAACGCCTTCCACAGGTCAGAATCAACGTCAGCGAGATACTTTGTCACGTTAAACCCTCCGCAAAGAGGAACTGTTCAAGAGGCTCTGAACAGTTCTTACGGCGCCAGGGAGTCGGACACTTGTGTCCTCTCTTCTGTTCTGAGCATGGGAGAGGACAATGAACATAATAGCATTTATTCAAGAAGTTTCGTCCCTTGCGTTGGTTTTTCTTTGAACAGTTCTTGAGCCTGCCTCAACCTTGCCTTAGCCTCGCGCCTCGCTGTTCCGCGTTCCTTTTGTCTCTCTTTTTCAGAGTATGTCAAAGGACGGTCGATTTTCTTAGTCATGCTCAAACCTCCAGGTTACTCTTTCGAGCCTTGCGCACATTACGCCTCCGCAGACTCGACAGCATCCGTGCAGAGGCTCGCCGATCTTGCCACACTTCAGGCAGATGAAAGTGATCTCAGCGTCAGGTTTCAGGGTCACGAACGAGCCTCCTTTTTCTTTTTGATCGAAAGGTAATAGGTGACGCCTGGACTCTTGCTGTGGCTATAATCGCGACCGACTGCACGGTCAAACCTTCGCATGTCGTTCTGGTCAAGCTCAAAGTGTTCTATGAGGCACTCAGAGATCGGATCAACAAGTAGAGGGTCGCCGACGATTCGGACTCTAGTTTTTCTCAATGTCTAACCCCCCCATTTTACCCTTCATGTTCGTTCGATAATTAGATCTATTTCCTTCGCGTTTTTCCTCAATCCAATCCCGATTAACCATCTTAACAAGGTCAATCGAATGTCGCAGTGTGTCGTCGCTTGCGTACCCGAGCAAGATGGGAAGTTGCTTTCTGCTGAACCATTCCCCGTCATGGTCAAGAAGTAACGTGTACAGCTGCTTCTCCTTTTTATTCATCAACGCCATGATTCGCTGGACTCCTGGAAGACTTGTGTATGTTCCACTTTGACCTGGCGAGACAGGAGGTAATGAAGGCGCCGTAGGTTCCGTCGTTTCCGTTGAAGCAGATCTGGAATTGCGTCGTGCTGGCAGTAGTGGACGGAAATCGTGTGAATGATCCTCTATCACTTTTTCGCTTACCCCTTCGCGGTGAAGCACTATCTTGAAGCCTTTATCCATGATGCTAAACAGTCTTTTTCGGTCTCGCAGGTACTCTTCAAGCGTCATAAGCACGTGGTTTTCTTGTTCTTCGGCCTGACTGTGCAGCAACCTAGTTGTCCTCTGGAGCTCTTGGCGCCGAGACCCTCCGAGCCAGCTGACTTCTATCACCCGTTCGATATCGGGGAGGCTCATGCCTTCGTCTCCGACTCGAGACACGACAACTACCCGGTTGGCTAGAATCGTTTCCATGTTGTCTTTTGTGGCGCCATAAACAAAAGGCACTTTGACGTCGGGTTTTGAGAAGCGAGCAGATATGGTTTTGCCGACTTCAATTGAGTCCGAGAAGATTATTGTCCGCATGTCTATCCGCAGGAGAGAGTCAAGGCGCTTTAGTTTCGCTTCGAAGTTTTTGAGGATCCACACGTGGCAGGTTGGACTCTTGATAAGGTTGAGCCTCTTGAAGTATTCCCAGCTGAGCCCTACAGGTTTGCCAGTGAGAGCGAAAACGTATTCTTCGCGTCCGTCTTCTCGGAAAGGTGTTGCTGAAAGACCGAGAGTGTATTTACGTCGAAGAAGTGCGAGTTTGACGAAAGTGTTAGCGGGTAGATGGTGCTCCTCATCGATTATCAGGGTAGTCCACTGTTTGATGGAGCCTTTAGTTAGTGCTCCGTGGTAAGTCATTACTTCATATTCTCCAAGCTGCATGTCTGTGTGTGTTTGAATTCTTTCGTTCCATTGTTCCTGCAGCAGTCGGGTAGGAACCACAATGAGATGCGGAGGTTTCAAGTGTGCTATGGTGTGCAGTCCGATGACGGTTTTTCCAGTTCCAGGAGGGTAATAGACTCCAATCGCACTGTATCGCATGAGCTCGTTCCATGCTTGCTGTTGATAGTCTCGAAGCGGCCAGTCGCATTTGCGGTTAGTCGTAAGGTCGGCAGGGTCGACGGGTTTGATGTTGAAGGGTAGAACACCGTCCTTTATCATTGCAGCAATAAGGTCAAAAGCTCTTTTTGGGTTGACGTGGATCTTTGTTTCATCTCTGTCACGCAAGAATGGGCGATACTTTTGCCAAGCATACTCGAGCGCTCCCTTGGGCCCGTGGATCTCTTCACCGTCAAGAATCAGTTCGGGAGGCGCCTTCCAGTTGAGTTGCCTCTTGATAGCCTCGGGGATCTCTCCCAGCCAATCCATGTAACGATTGATAAGAAACCGATTGTAACTCTCTGTCGACCGGTCCATCCATCCTATTTGAATGTCAACAAACTTGGGAATAATCAGATACCAGGAGTCAGGCCTTCCGTGAACAGGCTCTAGATAATAGGGTTTCTTGAAGAAGGCCTCGAGCTGATCTTTGTCTAGCTTGGACGTTTTGATGCTGAGAGCGAATTCCGCTACTTGCTGTTCAACGATTTTGCGAGCCTCGTCAGTGATACCTGTGAGCTCCTTGACGTAGGGGATTACGCCTAGCAGCTGATCCAGTAAGTATTTTGCTCGCTCCTGGTTGAGCTGTGCAAGTCCGACCTTCGGTTCCTCTGTTTGGGTCACTTGCGAGCCTCCTTTCGCTTCCTGAACGCCTTTTCACGGTCTTCTCTTTTGAATGGAAGAGTCACGATGTAGAGCATGGCGAAGAGTCCAACTCCGAGCATGTAGAACGGAACGAAGAGCCAGGTCACGATCTCGTCAATGATCTTCGTCATTTTCTGCAAAGACCTCCTTTGCGAACGCACTCACCGAGTCTTTCGCATAAGGCGCACGTGCTGACCAGGTTCATAGCAACGAGAGCCTTAGTGACCTCAGTCATGGTCTCGCCTTCACTTTAGGGAATCTTCCAAAAGTGCAAGTCTCAGCGTTCTCGAAACATGAAAGAGCTACGACGCACTTGTATCGTCCATCTCTCCAGCAATAGCCTGTACTCGGACAATGAAGCTCTGCATGTTTGCGGTCTGGAAATCTGCTCATGGTCTCGCCGTCCTTCCTTTGTTGAGAGACTCGGCGAACTGGCTTAAGTTAAGCACAAGAGTCTCGTCTTCTAGTTTGTAGTCGGACGCTTCAGGGAGAGTTGCAGGCTTTTTGATCTTCAGAATGAACTCCTGACAGCGAGATCCATAGTTTCGCCTGACGGTCTGGCCGGTGCAGAATATGACGCCGTGACTCTCGCACGCCTGGACGATCAGTCCGTATTTGGTGAATATGTGTTTTGGTTTGAGGAGCTGACAGTCTCGGCATCGGGTCTCTTTTATGTTGACGAGTGGACTCTTTGAGCCGTTCTCGCTGTGGATTGAGCTTCGGTTACTTAGTTTACTTAGTTTACTTAGTTTAGTTAGTATAGATAGATAGATAGATAGAGTCGGTCGTTGCGCCTTCATTGAAGGTTCGCTCATTGTGCAGTAGCCTTCTCTGCCTTCTTTTTCTTTGGAGCATACGGATTCGCCATGTACTCGCGAACGTCCTGGACGACTTCGACGTTTTCTTTGATGAGTCGCTCCATGTCTTCAAGCGTCTTCTTTTCCTGGTCGCTCGTGGTTACTCCTCCTTTGAGATAGTCCATGAGAAGTTTATGGGATGCCTGACCGTTCTTGTGGAGTTCGTCGAGAACCTCATAGATGTTGAGTCCTCTGAAGCGTTCGGCCAGCCTGTCGCACTCTTTTGTGAGAGCCTGTTTTTGGAAGTCTAGCTCTTTGACTTTGAGATACGCTTTTGCTGTGGTTTTATCTCCGAATTTTTGGACGTGGCAGTCTCCGCAGAGGACGCCGACGCCTCGACTCCACATGACCCATGAGCCTGTTGGAAGAGCCTTACCGCACTTCATGCAGACGGCGTCGAACTTTGTGACGATGAGGCGCATTTGCTGGAGGAGGTCTGTTTTCTTGCATTCGAGAAAATGTTTGATAGCGTCTTCGAGGAGATCATTCTCGCTTTTGCCTCGTTGCTTTGCCTCGTTCTCAAATTCAATTGATAGCTTGTCGTCTACTCTAAAATGCTTCTGTTGCATCTTCTTAGCCTCTTAGACTTGAGCCTGCTTGAGTATTTTCGCGTCTGGATACACGTAGATCGTGTCGTCTTCGATTGCTGTGGCTAGTTTGCTTTTCAGCACGGCTCTCGAAGAACCATGCAGCTCGGCACTCGAAGAATCATGCAGCTCGGCTCTCGAAGAACCATGCAGCACGGCTCTCGAAGAACCATACAGCTCGGCCCTCGAAGAATCATGCAGCTCGGCACTCGAAGAATCATGCAGCACGGCTCTCGAAGAATCATGCAGCTCGGCACTCGAAGAATCATGCAGCTCGGCACTCGAAGAACCATGCAGCACGGCACTCGAATAACCATACAGCTCGGCACTC
>Ga0315279_10003867_pt1 | contig 20481 bp, 22 predicted proteins | sample YL17G06_20_MG_FD_203694 | JGI IMG/M metagenome (GOLD analysis project Ga0315279, IMG submission 203694) | Sediment microbial communities from Yellowstone Lake, YNP, Wyoming, USA - YL17G06_20 | ecosystem: Environmental > Aquatic > Freshwater > Lake > Sediment | place: USA: Wyoming | collected... | reverse complement strand
CCATTTTTTTTCCCTTGGCTGTTGCAGTGTCGATCTCCTCATCCCGCTGCCCGACATTCACCACAACAGTGACGACACGATCATAATCATATCGCTCCTTCAACAGCGGGATACAGATGGACGTATCAAGCCCGCCGGAATAAGCAAGAACGATGGTCCCTTTGTTCATGGCTAAGACTCCACCTGACAGTAAAAATGTGAAATTGAATTTGATGTATGAACAAATTAACTGTTGTATCAGAGAATAAAAAATGGATAATGTGGAATCCCTCAGTTGATTTTTTACCAATCTACGTCACAATAATCTTTGTCTCATCGTCATGGAACTGCGGGTAAATCATTTCTGACATGGTGTAGGTGCCTGCTTTGGTAAAGGTGTAGCTCTGCGATAATCCGGGTTGAATGATACCGGTCTGGAAATTGACACCGAGACCCTGGACTCCAACCTTGAATTTGTATCCGACTGCATCCGTCCACCAGATTACCTTTGTGCCACAACCGGAAATTTGATCACGGCGGGTTCAAAGGTCAGGGTTTTCGTAATATAGATCTTCTGGTCAGGAATTGGCGTTGGTGTGGCTGTTGGAGCGGCAGTTGTCGGACCTTCGGTCGGAACTGCAGTTGGCACGGGCGTTGCCGGGGCCGCAGCCTGCGATGACCATCCACAGACAAGTATCCCGACAAACAGGATCATCAGGACAACAAATAATTTCTTCATGCGTCCCTTTTTTTATGTCGGTAAATAAGAATATTCAATTATTGCGAACCTGATCGTGAGATGAACGGGGAAACAAATGATGTATGTAGAAAAAGAGGGATCTATCCTGGATTAGTGTAATGCCCGATTGGTTCCAGCGTCATCTTCTCCCGCTTGATCGCGTCGATGGCAAGGGCGGCTGCACGTGCCGCCTGAATCGTGGTGATGTAGGGAATACTGTAATCCACCGCTGCCCTCATAATCTGGTAGTGATCCTGCCTTGATTGTTTGTCGGTGGGGGTGTTGATGATGAGCCGGATCTCCCCGTGCCTCATCATGTCGATGACATTCGGGGAGCCCTCCTGTACCTTCCGCACGAGGTTCGCCTCCACCCCTGCTCCATGGAGATATTCCACCGTGCCTTCAGTGCCGTAGAGCGTCAGCCCGAGATCGCGCAACTGCTGTGCAATCGGGATCACTTCGTCTTTTTGCTCCATGTTGACTGAAACAAAGATGTTGCCCTTCAGCGGGAGTTCGTTATCCGCTGAAATACATGCCTTGTAAAATGCGAGCCCGAAGTCATAATCGATGCCCATCACCTCACCGGTACTCTTCATCTCGGGACCGAGCATCGTGTCAACACCCATCAGCTTGTTGAACGGGAGCAGCACTTCCTTGACAGCGACATGGCTGATCTCCCTCTCATGGTAGCCGAGGTCGCGCAGCTTCTTCCCGATCATTACCTTTGCGGCAATCTTTGCTATCGGGAGTCCTGTAGCCTTGGAAACGAACGGTACCGTGCGGCTCGCACGCGGGTTTGCTTCCAGCACATAGACAATATCGTCTTTGACCGCGAGCTGGATGTTCACCAGCCCGACCACACCGAGCCCAAGCGCAATCTTTCGGGTATGAGCCCGTACCTGTTCGAGTACCGAAGGGGAAAGGGACTGGGTGGGGATCACACATGCAGAATCGCCGGAGTGGATGCCTGCCTGCTCGATGTGCTCCATGATGCCGCCGATCAGCACTTCCTCGCCATCGCAGACCGCATCCACATCGAGTTCAATCGCATTCTGGAGGTAGGAATCGATCAGCACGGGATGGTTCCTGCTCACCCGCACTGCTTCTTTCATGTACAGTTCGAGTTCCGTTGCGTCATGGACAATCTCCATTGCCCTGCCGCCGAGCACATAGGAAGGGCGGACAAGCACGGGATACCCGATCTTCTCTGCCTTTTGTTTCGCTTCGGATTCAGAATAGGCAGACGTGTTGGGCGGGCTGGGGATGTTGAGCTGATCGAGCAGCACACTGAACCGGTCACGGTCCTCTGCGATGTCCATCGCGTCGGGACTGGTGCCAAGGATTCTTGTGGACAACCCGATGCGTCTGATCTCCTCTTCAATGGGGACGGCGAGGTTTACCGCGTTCTGTCCGCCGAACTGGACCATCACACCATCGTAATTGTCCTTCTTGAGGATGTTGGCCACGTCCTCGAGCTGCATCGGTTCGAAAAAGAGCCGGTCCGAGGTGTCAAAGTCTGTGGATACGGTCTCGGGGTTGTTGTTGACAATATGGACCTCAACTCCTTCCTCGCGCAGGGCTTTGACCGCATGGACGGTGCAGTAATCGAACTCGATCCCCTGGCCGATGCGGATGGGGCCGGAACCGAGGATCAGGATCTTCTTTTTTGTATCAGGGACGATCTCGCACGCCTGCTCACAGGTAGAATAAAAATACGGTGTGCTTGCAGGAAATTCCGCTGCGCAGGTGTCCACCATCTTGTATGAAGGGGGGCCTGCCATTTTTTCAATTGTTTCCAATGACAGCCCGGTGATCCTGACCAGTTCAGCATCCGAAAACCCGTACCGCTTTGCTCCAATAATGTCATCGGGTTTGTGGTGCTTCTCAAGATGCTTTTCCATTTCGATAATGTTTCTGATCTTTTCCAGAAAGAACGGGGTGATCGAGGTGAGCTCGACGATCTCATCAAGGGAAAAACCCTGCCGGAACGCATCAAAAAGGCAGTGGAACCGCTCATCGGTAGGACGGGAGAGGATCATGCGGATTTCGCTGTGGCTGGTGTGCGGCGTCACATCAGTATCAATCGAGCGCTTCGCCTTCATGAAAGCCTCCTCGAGATTGCGCCCGATCGCCATTACCTCACCGGTGCTCTTCATCGAGGTGGAAAGCGTCCGGTCCGCTCCCTTGAACTTGTCAAACGGCCAGCGGGGAACTTTCACGACAACATAATCGATGGACGGTTCAAATGATGCAGGAGTGCAGCCGGTCACCGTGTTCACGATCTCATCGAGGCGCAACCCGATCGCGATTTTTGCAGCGACACGCGCTATGGGATAGCCGGTTGCTTTCGACGCAAGTGCCGATGAACGCGAGACACGCGGGTTCACTTCGATGACGGCGTACTCCCCGTCTTTATAGGCAAACTGGATATTGCATCCTCCCTGCACATCGAGGGCACGGATAATTTTGATCGCCGCACTCCGGAGTGTCTGGAACTCATCGTCCCGCAGCGTCAGAATCGGGGCGACGACGACACTATCACCGGTATGGATGCCCATGGCGTCAACATTCTCCATACCACAGACGATGATGCAGGTATCCGCCGAATCGCGCATCACTTCGAATTCGATCTCCTTCCACCCCAGTACACTTTCCTCAATGAGAACCTGGTGAATACGCGAACGTGAGAGCCCCAGCTCAACGATACGGAGGAGTTCTTCCTTTGTGCGGGCGATACCCCCGCCGGCACCACCCAGTGTGTAGGCGGGACGTACAACTGCAGGGAGACCAACGGCAGAAATGGCATCATCAATCTGGCTGAGAGTATTGAGGATCGTACTCTTTGGGATCGGCTCCCCGATCTTTAACATCAGGTCACGAAACTTTTCCCGGTCTTCCCCCCGGTAGATCGCTTCGAGGGGAGTCCCGAGAATTTCCACTCCCTTCAGTGCCCCCTTCTCTGCAAGTTCGGCAGTGAGGTTGAGCCCGGTCTGTCCCCCCATTCCGGAAAGGACACCATCCGGGCGTTCCTTCTCAATGATCTTGGCAATGATATCCGCACGGAGCGGCTCGATATAAATCGTGTCTGCCATCTCCGGGTCGGTCTGGATGGTTGCGGGATTGGAGTTGACCAAAACGACCTTGACGCCTTCCTCGCGCATTGCACGACACGCCTGGCTGCCGGAAAAGTCAAATTCCGCAGCCTGTCCGATCTGGATCGGCCCGGATCCGATGATCAGGACCTTTTTTATATGATCCTTTTTGGGCATTATTCCAACCTCCTGAAGAGACCATCAAAATAGTGGCATTCGGTATCGAGCGGGCCGGCATGTGCTTCGGGGTGGAACTGGACGCAGGAAATATTCAGATCCTCGCTCTCGAACCCTTCCACGGTTTTATCGTTTGCATTGACAAACGTGACATTCGATCCTTTGGGGAGTGAATCGCCATCAACGGCAAACCCATGGTTCTGGGTCGTGATAAAGATCCTGCCGTCCTTGTAACGGACCGGCTGGTTTGAGCCGCGGTGACCGAATTTTAGTTTGTACGTATCACCACCAAGGGCGAGGGCGGTGATCTGGTTGCCCATACAGATGCCAAAGATGGGGAGCTCCCCGATGCATTTTTTCACGGTTTTAATGGATGGACCAGCAGTCTTCGGGTCGCCCGGACCATTGGTAATGAAGAGGCAGTCCGGTCCGACACGGAAAATGTCTTCGGGCGTAGCATTATAGGGGAAGACATACAGGTCACCCTTCCTGCGTAAAAGGCTCGTGAGCATATTGATCTTAAGTCCTAAATCAACGATTGCGATTTTTTTCCCGGTACCCGGTATATGGTAGGGTTCCTTGCAGGAAACCGCCGGGATAAGGTCGTAATCGGAGATGGGGGCGGTCTTTTTCGCAAGGTCGACGGCATGTTCGAAATTGTCATCACCGACGACGAGGGCTGCACGCAAGGTTCCTTTCACCCGTGTCTTGATGGTGAGCCTCCGTGTGTCGACACCACAGATGCCAAAAAGTCCGTTTTGTTCGAAATAGCGACGGATTGTTGGCTTTACATCAGGAGTCTCGCAGATTTCACGGCAGACAGCACCGAGCGCCTTGACATGCGGGCTCTGCATATTCTGCACGTCAGTCCCGTAATTGCCGATCAAGGGGAACGTGAACATCAGAATCTGCCCGTAATAGCTGGGATCGCTGAGCGCCTCCATGTACCCGCTCATCAGTGTATTGAAGACAAGTTCACCGGAACACTCCCCTTTTACACCGAACCCCTCCCCGATTACATAATCCCCGTCTTCCAGACCCAGAACCGCTTTCATGATTTCCATATTCACTGTGCGGGATAGGTTATTAACGATAATGCAATTGTACCGCAACAAGCACCATCACCAAGGGTTGGATCACTGGTGCAGTTGGCTGTTCTTCCAGTTCTCTGTCAGGCATTTGCATTAACAGGATTGTGGCACTCCAGGCAAACTCTGGAAGATGGGGAGAAAGGGGAAGGATACGCATAAAAAGACAGAGAATTGATATTGACGTATTCTCCAATCGTACGGGGAGGAAACCACATGGGCACATTAGGAAGAAAAATTGTTGATACTAACGTTGAGGAACTCGTCAAGTTGCTCAATAAAGCCTTCAGCGACGAATGGCTTGCGTACTACCAGTACTGGATCGGCTCGAAGATTGTCCGCGGACCCAACAAGGAGGCGGTTATTGCCGAGCTCACGCTTCATGCGACTGAGGAACTGGGTCATGCCACGCTGCTCACAACCCGCATCATCCAGCTTGGAGGGACACCGGTAACCAAACCACAGGAGTGGTACAAACTGACAAACTGCGGTTACGACGCACCCGATGACCCGTACGTGATTAAGGTACTCGAGCAGAATATCAAGGGCGAGCAGTGCGCCATCAAGACCTACAACAACCTGATGAAGAAGACCAAGGACAAGGACCCGGTCACCTACAATATCCTGCTCGGCATCCTCCAGATGGAAGTCGAGCACGAGGAAGACCTGCAGGCGCTTCTCGAAGATATCGAAGTGATGATGCGGAACCGCTGATTTTTTTTTTTCGCATTTGCATACGGTGCTGAAGGTCCGGCAAACCCTGCCTTCATCCCTTTCTGGTCGTGAAGATACAGTATTTCGTATCTTCCCCCCATCCTGGTAGTGAATACCCAGTGAGAGCCCCTATCCCCATTTTTAAATAGTATACCTCTCAATCTTCTGCCATTGACCGGAACGTGAGGATTTTCATGGTTGTCGAACATGTGAGTGGCAGGAAGGCTGGCGATGTAATGCTCTATGCACTGAGCACCTGCCAGTGGTGCAACAAGACCAAACAGCTGCTCAAGGATCTCGGTATTGATTTCCATTTTGTCTATGTCGATCTCCTAGATGAAAAAGGGCAGGACAGGGCACTGTCCGACATGGAGAAGTGGAACCCGCGCGGGTCATTTCCAACAATGGTGATCGACAACAAACGGTGTATTGTAGGGTTCCGGGAAGATGAGATTCGTGGGGTGTTTGTAAAATGACACTGCCGATCATCGCTGAACCCCTCGTGGATGCAACCTATGCAACACTTAAAAAAGAGGCTCATGACGGTGGTTACCGGCTCAACCCGGATGAAGATTTTACAAAAAACCTTGTCCGGGGATTGTTAAAAAACGAGCAGCGGTATGGCTTCCGGGCATGTCCCTGCAGGCTCGCTAGCGGGAAAAGAGAGGAGGATCTGGATATCATCTGCCCCTGCGATTACCGCGATCCGGACCTTGCGGAGTTCGGTGCATGCTACTGCGCTCTCTATGTCAGCGAGGCGGTTCTTTTACAAAAACAAAAACTCTCACCGATTCCTGAACGCCGTCCTCCAAGAGCAGAGCGAAAAAAAATGCAACCGGTATCACAAAAAGCACAGGTCGGTCTTACGGCACTGCCGTTGCCTGTCTGGCGCTGCAGGGTCTGCGGCTACCTCTGCGCCCGCGAACAGCCTCCGGATATCTGTCCGATCTGCAAGGTGACCAAAGACCGGTTTGAACGGTTCATCTGACCCTTTTTTTATCATCACTCCCCTTATGCCGGGTTGCAGGCTTAATAACTCTCAAATACGGTCTGCACAAACCTAACAGGTATGGCAGATCCCGTCCAGATAGAGATTGCCGGTTTTGAGAACGCCGAGTGTTCCCCGTTTCCCTGCAACGAGGAGCGCACGTGCGGCCTTACTGATTGTTACCCATCCGGCAAACTGACCGCCGCATTCGAAGCGTTAAGGAAAGTGCTGGAAAATGAATACGGCACCCGTATCGCCATAAAACTCACACTCCTCGACAGCGGCGTCCCGGTGCATATCAGAACGATCATCGAAACCCAGCGCCCGGCACTTCCTATCGTGCTCGTCAATGGAAGGGTGACCCCCATCGGAAGGATCGCACTGGACAGGATTAAAACTGAAATAAAAAAGGTCCTTTGATCAGACAATCTTTGTAAGTGCGCCGGTCTCCAGATCATAATAGAGCCCGTGGACCAGTACCTGCTTTTTATTGATCGCCTCCCTGACCAGAGGGTAAGTTTTCAGGTGCTCGATCTGGAGCCGGACATTTTCCTCCTCGATCATCCGCGAACGACGCTTTGCTTCTGCCGGATTCGAAGGTTTCTTTATCTTTGCATCGACCCGCTGCTTTGCTTCGAGTGCGTTGTTGAGCCAGTTGGGGATATAAACATCATCCAGATCCTTGTCAAGCGCTTTGATCGCCCCGCAGTCTGAATGTCCACAGACAACGATGTGCTGCACCTTGAGATGCCTGATGCCATATTCAAGCACGGTTGCACAACTCCAGTCATTCACCGGCGCCATATTCCCGATATTCCGGTGCATGAACAGCGTGCCGGGCATCGTATTGGTGATGTGCCCGGTCTGTATCCTCGAATCGGAGCACCCGATCCAGAGAACCGGGGGTTTCTGTCCTTTTACAAGTTCGGTATATACCTTGATATTCTCCTTGAATCGCGTGTTTTTGAATTTTTCATTTCCTGACAACAGTTCATCGATCATGCTTCTCTTTCTCCCGGCATCATTGCATACGCTGTACATTAAACGATGCTTATGCCTTTATTCTGACTTGGGATGCGGATCAATTAACCCTTCTCAAATTATCATGGCCCAGTAAAAATACCTTCATGGTATCTTTCGGATCACCCCTTCCAGCCCAGCTGCTGGCCGATCCTGTCAGCGAGATGTTTCCCATGCGAACCGTTCCAGTATAATTTCTGGCAGTTCGGGCAGAAAAAAAATACAAAGCCATCATTATCTTTCGGAGCATAATCGGCTCCTGCTATCTCACTGGTGGTAGCTTCCCGAAGTTCCGTATTGCACAGAGAACACCGGGTCATCCTCAGTGCCGCATCAATGAGCCCGGTATTGAGAAGCTGCTTTACCTGTTCCATTACATCATCCGAGCGTACCAGCACACCGGCCGGACCGGCACGGCCTGCAAGCTCCCGGTCCCGTGTCAGGAGCATGCGCCCGTCCTCAAGAGCAATCCTGAGCAGGAGCGTGTCCTCGAGGGAATTGCTCTTTGAAAGGCTGTTTGCACTGATGGTGTCATATCCCATGAACCGGAGGTACCGGCACAGGGTGCCCAGCATCCGGTCGGAGACGAACCTGATCCTTTTTTCCGGTTCAGGAGACATGCCGCACGATCTCAATCTTCTCCCCGCACTTTTTGCACTGCTGTCCGTCGAGGTCACGGTAGCGGATGGAAAATCCCTGCCGCTCGATCAGCATTGCACCGCATACCGGGCAGTAGGTGTTCTCATATTGGTGGTTGTACACGTTGCCGAGATAGGGGAACCGGAGCCCGAGCTCCTTTGCCTTTTTGTAGATTTTTTCCAGTGTCGCCACCGGTGTTGCGCCCCTGTCGGTCATCTTGTAGTCCGGGTGGAACGCGGAGAAGTGCATTGGAGTTGCAGGGCCGAGGTGCCCGATCACCCAGCGGATGAGAGATTCCATCTCCTCCATTGAGTCGTTGAGCCCGGGAATCACGAGTGTTACGGTCTCGATATGCATACCGAGCTCGCGGGCGAGTACTGTGGAGTCAAGCACCGGCTGGAGGTGCGCCCCGCAAATCTTTTTGTAAAAATCATCGGAAAACGCTTTAAGATCCACCCTGAAAGCATCAAGCATGGGAGAAAGTTCCCGGAGCGCCTCTTCCGTGATATAGCCGTTTGTCACATAGATCGTACCAAGCCCTTTTTTGCATGCAAGTCTTCCCATGTCAAGCGCATACTCGTGCCAGATCGTGGGTTCATTGTACGTCCACGAAATGCTCGTGCTTCCGCTCTCGACCGCCCGGCTCACACCTTCCGTGGGCGCAAGATTACGCATGGACGCCCCTTCGAGCGTCGCTCTCGAGATGTGCCAGTTCTGGCAGTGCTGGCAGTGGAAGTTGCACCCGATCCCGCCCAGCGAGTACGAGAGCGTGCCGGGCAGGTAGTGGAACAGCGGTTTTTTCTCAATCGGGTCGATTGCCTCTGCGCTGATCTTCCCATAGGTCATCGCATAGAGCGTCCCCTTCTCATTGTGCCGTACCCCGCAGATGCCGTGGCCTCCTTCCTTGATTTTACAGCGATGGTTGCAGAGTGAGCACTGCACCGCATTGTTCTCAGTTTTTACGTACTGGAGCGCTTCGTGCATCGCCATCACCATCCGTTCTCCAGCAGGGGTGCCGCGACCATCATGCAGCAGGATTACTTCTCTTTCAGTTCAGCATTCTCGTCTTCATCGGCTTCGAGCACAAACGAACCCCGGTATCTGCAGCTCTTGCAGAGATATACCTGCCCGACATATCCCCCGGCAACAGGAAATATATCGGGGCTCTTGCACACAGGGCAGTAGATCATGTTCAACAACTCTATATGAGCATCCGGTACAAAAACTAGTGCAATGAAGAAGGTGGTCATCTCGCTGGGGGGTTCAATCCTGATACCGTCCCTGGAAAAGAACAAAATCCAGGTCTACGTTCCGGTGTTGCGGGAGATCGCATCCCGCCACCAGCTTTTTATTGTGGTGGGCGGCGGAGGGGAGGCGCGGCGGTACATTGATGCGGCACGCAGGCTCGGCATCGATGAAGGAACCGCTGATGAAATCGGCATCCTGATCACCCGGCTCAACGCGACAATGCTGGTCGCTGCAATGGGAGATGATGCCTATCCGCGGGTTGCCGAGAGCCACGCGGAAGCAAAAAAGTTCGCCGAGCACAAGAAGTGTGTGATCATGGGAGGGATCACACCCGGTCAGACCACTGATGCGGTTGCAGCAGTTCTTGCCGAGCGTGTACGGGCAGATGTGTTCATTAACGTAACCTCGGTTGACGGCATTTATAGTGCTGACCCGAAAAAAGATAAAAGAGCGGTGAGGTATGACCACCTCACCCCGCGCCAGCTTATAGGGATTGTAGGAAAAGCCCAGCTTGTTGCAGGGCTCAACACCGTACTCGACATCATCGCTGCACGCGTTGTCGAACGCAGCGGAATTCCGCTGGTTGTACTGGATGGCACTGATCCGGAAAACCTGCGGTCCGCGGTGTTCTCAGGACACTATAAGGGAACTGTCGTAAGTGATAAGGAAGCCCGTCCCCTGCCCCTCTGAACGCGCGGGAAACGGCAGGTATTTGTAACGTCCGGCGCAATACTTCAGGTGCGCGGGGTAGTAGGGTAGCCTGGTCCATCCTAGAGCGTTTGGGACGCTTTGACGGCGGTTCGAATCCGCCCTACCCCATGGTTGCATGCAAAAAACAGATGCCCGGAAAATTTATTCGCTCCTTCTTGGGCGCTACCCCGATGCTCTTGATTCTCCGGCAACGGTGGGCAGGGGCACACCGTTTGTTGTCCTTATCCTCACCATCCTTTCAGCGCAGACTACAGACAGGGCGGTTCTTCTGGTCAAAAAACCTCTTTTTACACAATATCCCGCACCTGATGATCTTGCGAAGGCAGGTATTGCCGATGTGGAAACGATCATCCACAGTCTGGGTTTCTATCACGCAAAAGCCCGGCACATCGTCGCCGCAGCCCGGATGGTCGTTTCTGAGTTTGACGGGATTGTCCCTTCCACCATGGAGGGGCTCCTGAAACTTCCCGGTGTCGGGCGCAAAACGGCAAATATCGTGCTCTATCATGCATTCGGAAAGAACGAGGGCATAGCGGTTGATACCCATGTAAAGCGGCTTGCGCAGCGGATCGGGTTTTCCCGCAGCGATGATCAGGACAGGATCGAACAGGACCTCATGCGGCTGTTCCCGCAGGAGAAGTGGGGTGACCTTACTGATGTCCTGATCGCTCATGGCAGGGCATGCTGCACCGCAAAAAAACCCCGGTGTGACCGGTGTCCGATCAGCCGGTACTGCAGGTATTTCATGACTGTGGTGAAAAAGGTTGAATGAATTTTTTTTTAAATTTTTTTCAAGCATTTTTTTTTTAATAAATGACTGTAAAAAAGGAAAAATTCCGGATTAATTCTTGAACTCCCCAGTATAAATAAAAGTTGCACCAGCGACGAGTGCAGATAAAACAATAATCGAAGCCGATATTATTAAACCACCGTTGATAATCAGCGGATATGCAGTGAATAAGAGTAAGCCGACAGTCAGAAATACCAGAATAGTATTCAGGTAACGTAGTCCTTGTTCCATAGTTAGTAATCTTTAAATTCTATATATATCTTTTTGGTTTTGAGTTCCTGATAAGTTGACGGTTGGTAGGGAATTTTTAATGAGGTGAAAAATCGGTCACCAACCGCTAACTTATCAGAACCTACCGGATATACATGCGTTGTATCAAATTCAAATCGGTTCCGTGGTATATGGCAGATGCACAGGTATGATAATTACAAAACAACTCCAAAGAAAAAGAATAATGATTTTGTTTCAACGGAGATCATCGCATTCTGAGCAGACAGGAACAAACCACTTCTCCAGTCACAATTCGAGGCGCTGTATCTTGATCTGCGCACTTACTTTCTGCCATTTATTTGTCCGGCAACATCATCTTACATTTCGGGCAGAACAATGCAGCAAAATACCTTGCGCAGCTGATGTTTCGCTATAAGAGTACGATAACCGAACCAATAAAAAAATTTGAATCCAAACTCGAACCCGAACAGAAAGATCAGTTCACGACCTTCATGAATAAGGTCAATGGGGAACTGCACAAACTGGAGTCATCTGAACAACCACAGTAGCACCTTTTTATTACACCATAGGATTGGATTATGGGGACTCCCTTGAAATCATCACGTTGCTCCGTTATCTGGGGCTTCACCCCCGCCATTTGGGGCAGTCCCCCTTCCGATATCCGTCGAAAACCGGTCCATCATGGATCTCTGGTAATGATGTGAGATCAGGGATTTCTACAGAGCCAAATAATCGTATTTGCGGATTTCATCTGATCATCAAAATCAACATGTAATTGTTTTCCGGTCAGTATCCAATGAAAATTCGGATGATGAAGAACGATGCAAACCCAATCAATGCGCTGATGGGGATCGTCAGGATCCACGCCCACATAATAGTCCGTGCAACTCCCCACTTCACTGTACTGATACCCATCGTTGAACCGACACCCATGATGGACGAACAGATGATGTGCGTGGTGCTCACCGGAATTCCTAACAACGATGCGCCGATGATTGTTCCGGCACCTGCAGTCTCTGCAGCAAAACCCTGGACCGGGCGGAGTTTTGTGATCTTATACCCCATCGTCTTCACAATACGCCATCCCCCGGTGAGCGTGCCGAGGGCGATGGCGGCATGTGCAGCAAGGATAACCCACAGGGGAACCGGAAGGTGGTTCGGGTCGACACCTGCCCCGAAATACCCGATCGAAAACAGGAGCGGTACAATAATCCCCATGGTCTTCTGGGCATCATTGGTGCCGTGGCTGAAACTGTACGCCGCTGCCGAGCAGAGCTGGAGCCGTCTGAAATACGTTTCTGCAGTCGGCTTATTTGCCTTCCTCGTAAGCCAGAGAACAACGGTCATAAACACAAAACCGCACATAAGCCCGATGATTGGCGAGACGATCATGAACGTGGCAACCAGTTCGACCGTTGACCATTTGATCGCGGCAAGACCCGCTGCCGACATCCCGGCGCCTGACATGCCCCCGATAAGCGCATGCGAGGAAGATGTAGGGAGACCGAAATGCCAGGTTATCAGGTTCCAGCTGATCGCCCCGATCAGGGCACACAGTACGATATACGGGATAATTTCGGACTGGATGAAATCCAGTTGTATGATCTTGGAAATGGTACTTGCAACTGCAACCCCAAAACCAAATGCGGCAATAAAATTGAAAAATGCCGCAAATGCCACGGCATGCCTCGGCGACAGGACCTTGGTTGAGACCACCGTTGATATCGAATTTGCCGAGTCATGGAACCCGTTCGTGAAATCAAAGATCAGCGCGATGATGATGATGCAGATGATCAGGAGAAACGGTGCAGCTGGCATCAAATCCTCTTACAGATGAACGGTGTCTCCCTCACGAATGCCGGATCGCAATGTCGGAGAGCACATTTGCGACATCCTCACAGTAATCGGTCGCCGTCTCGAGATGTTCGTAGATATCTTTCAGTTTTATGATAGTGATCGCATGCTGGGTCCGGAAGAGATCGGTTACTGCATGGGCAAGCACGTCATCGGCAAGGTTTTCCAGCCGGTTCACCTCGATGCAGCGGTCCTCGATGTATTTCGGGCTCTTGATCGAGCGGATGCCTTTGACTGCGCCTTCAAGCTCCACGGTCTGCATATGGATGATCTTTGCGAGTTCGATCATGTGGACATCGGTCGCCTCGATACCATAATAGAACATCTTTTCTGTTGCTCCATCGATGTAGTCGAGCACCTCATCAAGCGATGATGCGAGGCGCGAGATCTCTTCGGGGTCGAGCGGGGTAATGAACGTCCGGTTCAGCTGTTCGTAGATATCATGGGTCACCTGATCCCCCTGATGTTCGAGCTGCTCGATTCCCTGCCGTTTCTCTTTGACGCTGGTGAAATCCTCAGTCAGGATGACAAGTTTCTGCGCCGCCTCCTTCACAATCACTGCCTGCTGTTCAAACAGGTTAAAAAATATCTTGTCCTGTGGTATCAAAAACTCACGGAGACCCATAACAAACCTAACGATAATCAGACAAGGGAGGTAAAAAATCTGGCGATTTTTTCATCAGGCGAGAGAGGGGAGGAGTGCGGCAATAAGGTAATACCCTCCCCATGCGATCACAAGGGCAAGCGGGATGGTGATCACCCATGCGGTCATCATCTCCCGCACCACATCCCACCGGACCGCGTTCTTTCCCCTTGTGGCTCCCACGCCAACGATCGCCCCGCTGATGACATGGGTTGACGAGACGGGGACACCGTATTCGGTCACACCGGCAAGAATGCTGCTGGCGGTTGTTGCTGCACAGAACCCCTGGTACTGGCGGATCTTCGTGATCTTTTTTGCCATCTTTTCTACGACCTGCCAGCCCCCGAAACATGTCCCGAACCCGATTGCGATCGCCGATGCGAGAATGACCCATGTCGGTACTTCGAATGACGACAGGATTCCTGCCGAAACGAGAAGGGCGGTGATCAGTCCCACGGCGTGCTGCCCGTCGTTTGCCCCATGTCCTGTTGCCTGAAAAAGAGATGCAAAGGCATGGAGTGGCTGGAATATCCGGCGCATCCGGTTCTGGCGCGAGTGCCGGAACAGGTGGGATATGAGCACATCAAACAGGAATGCAGCAACCATACCAAGGATCGGGGAGATAAAAATGAACAGGACAATCGCAACAAGCCCGGCGAGTTTAAGCACCCCCGCAATCATCAGGCATGGAATGATGATGGCAGCACCGAAAATCGCCCCGAGCAGGAATGCCTGCTTCACATCCCCCCCGAGGGATGCAGCGATGGCTCCAAGAAGGATGGCACCGGCACCTGCGCCCATGATCCCGGATATCGCAATCTCGATGAAGACCTCGCCCCCTGGCAGGAGTACCGCAGAAAACCCGGCAACACCGATCCCGGCACCGAGCAGCCCCCCGACCATTGCATGGCTGCTTGATATGGGGATCCCCGACCGGGTTGCGATAACGACGAGCAGGATCGCTGATCCCATGGCAACGACGATGGAGAGGGGGGTGAGGGCTCCGGGTTGGATGATCCCGGTTCCGATTGTCACTGCGACTGCAGTCGTGAAGACAAACGGACCGAACATATTGCAGACGGCAGTGAGCAGGATTGCCTTCATCGGGGAGAGAGCTTTTGTCGCGACAACTGTCGCGATGGAGTGCGATGCGTCATTGAGCCCGTTGAAGAAATTGAGGGCGAGTGCGACGACGATCCCAAAAACAATGAACGGTTCCATACCGGTCAGGAATGGCTCATCGCGATATCGTTGAGCGCATGACCCACATCATTGCACTTCTCCATGACCCTGCCAAGCCCTTCATAGATATCCTTGAGTTTGATGATCAGGAGGAGATCCTTTGCCTTGAACAGGTCGAGCACCCCACGGGACTGCAGCTCGATGGAGAGATTGTATAAGCGATTGATCTCGCTGGCATGGTTCCTGACTTTTTCGGGTTTTTTCAGTTCTGAAAGGCTCTTGATTGCATGCTGGATCTCAGTGGTTGACAAAAGGATAATGTAGGAAAATTCCCTGAGCACATCGCTGGACTCGGCAAGCTCATACGTGCAGACCTGCTGGGTGACCCGGTCAATCCGGTCCAGTACATCATCCATCACCGGGGCAAGGCGGGAGATCTCCTCCGGTTCCAGTGGCGTGACCAGTGATTCATTCAACTTCTCGTAGATTTTCCGTGTTATCTCGTCACCATTATGCTCAATCTGGCGGACACGGTGTGCCTTCTCCATTCCGGCGGGGAGCTCGTGGGTGATCTCGTTTAATACGGTCGCAGCCTCACCAATGGTGACCGCCATTTCAGAAAAGAGGGTTAAAAAAACCCGGTCTTCGGGAAGGATCAGGTCGCGGATGCGCATGGTGTATCCTATCGTATGCTTTGTACCAAACGATATATAACCGTGTGTCCGGGATAATTTTTTTAAAAACGATGGACCGAGCGGGAATTGAACCCGCGGCCTCTACCATGCCAAGGTAGCGATCTACCCCTGATCTATCGGCCCGCCTTCCTCTATTGGACGGCATCAGTTAAAAGAATTGTTTAAAAGAGAACTCAGGGATGTGCGGTGGTCAGAAAAGCAATGGGAATCACAGCAGCACTGATGAGGATTCCGATTGCCCCCGGCGTGTATTTTTCTTTTAATGCAACGATTCCAAGCAGGATACCGGCACATCCAAGGATATAGGGGAATATGAAAAATGAGATCACCCCGCATGCGATGCTCCCTGCGGCATACTTCTTTCCCGCCGATATCGGCGGCCTGATTGCGTGAGTCTGCACCTTATCTGCGGGCATGCTGACGGTCAGTTCCTGCAATGCCCCACCATGTACTGGTGGGAGAGCGCTCCCGGGTGTACCTTGTTGTTGTACCGTTTTTGATAACGTTTTTTGTTCAAACGCAATTTCCCATACCGTTCCATTCCAGCGCAGCCAGCTCCCATGAACCGGACTGATCGTCCACCAAGTGCCGGTGTTATCCTGGTACCGCAGATCGCTCACCCTGCGGTTATACTCATCAAGCGGGATCTGCCCCGCCTCAAACTGGCTTTTTATGGTGCTGTATTCCGCCTCTGCTTCCTGTGCATTCATGCGCCAACTGTCTCCTTTTAGCGTGGAAAAATTCGCCGGTCCGTCATTGTACTGTGAAAAGGGTATCATCGTTTAAAAAACATAAATATGCTGGTTTTTGTGGCATTGCCGGGGTGTAAACCATGGATGATCGGATGTGGATTTTTTTAAGTATGAAAAAGAGGGATCCGGTTAGCGTGACATCATCATATGCGCTGGCGGTATGAAACCATCTCGTCAATGACCTTGTAGGTCTTTCCCGATAAGAGCCTGACGAACACTTCAACCCGGTCGGAGCTCTTTGAACCCTGCAGGGTAACTTCCGGGAATTCTGCCTGCATGTCCATCGATCCTGTAGCAACAAAACCATCGGGTCGCGTGAGCCGCACGCTGATCTCCTTGACCATCGCTTTTCCCGGCCCGCCGTCCAGCCCGACGGTGATCCTTCCCGCCAGAGTTTTTGGCCCGATGGAGACAAAGACTTCACTGTTTTTCGGGAGCTGATCGGTGGTTGTGGATGGGAGAACCGTTGTTGTTATTGTGGGACTGGTCATTGACTGATCTGGCTGGATAGTAACGGGGGGGACAGAGCCACCGTTGATCGGGGGTTGCCCGAGGGAGAAGAGAGGGATGCTGACCAGCCACACCATGGCGATCACTGCAATGACGATCAAAAAACCAAGGGCTGCCGCCCGCACCAGAACCCAGCGCACGCCCGTATCACCGTGTGAGGGGGCAAGGTTCGGCTGTCCGGATGACGGTTGCGGCAGTTGTGGGGGTTGTGGGGGTTGTGGCTGTATGGGATCCATATGAGTACCTCATGTTATTGAAAAAAGGTAATTAATGTTTCACCTTTCCATCACGGATTTCCAACCGCTTTTCCCCGGGTTCATGCAGATCAGACATCAGAGATGCCCATACCACGATAAGGTAGCGCTGGTGTTAACAGGAATTGTTCCGGCTGTTCCCTGCGCTAATTATTAGAAACCGGACGTCCAACCGGTGACAGAGAAAGAAAGGATATGGATCACCACACGGGTCACCGCGGGAGACCGGAGAGCCTATGACGCTGGGCATCATCGGGGGAACAAGCCTCCTCTTTTCCGAACTGCCGCCGCTGGAAAGGCGTCGTATCCACACCCCGTTTGGCAATGCCGAGATCCTTTCCGGGAATGTGGTGATGCTCATGCGCCACCAGGGCGGGCGGCCGCCCCACCGAATCAACCACCGCGCGCACCTCGCGGCGCTTGCGATTGCCGGTGTAGACCGGGTTGTGGCGTTTGGTTCATCGGGATCGCTGAAACCTCATATTACGCCCGGCTCCATCGTCATCCCCACCGATTACATTTCAGTGACTGACATCCCGTCAATACACGACCATACCATCAAACACGTCCGCCCCGAACTTTCAGGAGAGTTGCGGGATGCGCTTGCCCTGACGGTGCCAGAAGCCCGCTATGGAGGGGTGTATGTCCAGACACGGGGACCGCGAATCGAGACCGAGGCAGAGGTGAAGACACTTGCAAAATGTGCCGACATTGTCGGCATGACCGTTGCGAGCGAAGCGACGCTTGCATGTGAGCTGGGCATGGCATTTGCAGCACTCTGCACGGTCGACAACTATGCAAATGGTCTGGGCGGCGAGGTGCTTACGTATGATCATATCCTCACCGTGTCGAAAAAACACCGGCGCAGGACTGAAAAGATCGTTGCAGGGATTATCAGGGATCTGGGTTGACTATCGAGGCAGGTTTCGCATGAACGACATTTTTTTAAAAAATTACCCGCTGCTGATCACCAATGTGAAGGTAGCTGGACGCGAAGCAGACATATTCATCGATGAGAATGGCGTGATTGCAGCAGTGGGAGTGCATGCACGAAAACAGCACAAAGGGGATGCGGAATTCATTATTGATGGTGATGGTGCGATCGCCATGCCCGGCCTCGTCAACACGCACACCCATGCGGCAATGACGCTGTTGCGGGGGTATGCCGATGACATGGTCCTGCAGGAATGGCTCAACAAGAAGATCTGGCCGCTGGAAGCGCACCTTACCGGCACGGACGTGTACTGGGGGACAAAACTCGCCTGCCTCGAGATGATCAGGACCGGAACAACCGCGTTCAATGACATGTATTTCTTTATGGAAGATGCCGCACGGGCGGTCGCTGAAACGGGGATCAGGGCAGTGCTCTGCTACGGGTTTATTGATCTCGGGAGCCCTGAAAAAAGGGAAGCGGAGTGCCGGGCAACCGAGAGGCTTGTCGCTCATATAAGGTCCCTTGACAACCCGCGGATCAGAGCTGCCGCCGGTCCCCACGCGCCGTATACGGTATCACAGGAAGGATTGCAGTGGTGTGCGGAGTTTGCCGCAGAGCAGAAAATTGGCATCCATATCCATGTGAGTGAAACAGAAAAAGAGGTCAGCGACTCTGTGGCGCAGCATGGTAAACGCCCGGTTGCGGTGCTGGACGAGTGCGGGATCCTATCTTCCCGCACGGTGGCGGCGCACTGCTGCTGGCTTGATGAGCCGGAGTGCCGGCTGTTTGCGCAGCGCGGGGTTCATGTCTCCCACAACCCGACAAGCAATATGAAACTTGCCACAAACCGGGCGATGCCCTACCACTGGCTGAAAGCAGCAGGGGCAAACATAACGCTTGGCACCGACGGGTGCTCGTCCAACAACAACCTCGACATGTTCGAAGCGATGAAAACCGCATCCCTCCTCCAGAAATTTTCCTGGAACGACCCGACCCTGCTGCCAGCACCCGAGGCGCTCCAGATGGCGACATCCGCGGGAAGCAGGGCGCTGGGATTTGGCACCGGCACGCTTGCCACCGGTTCACCGGCTGATATTGTACTTGTTTCCTCACGTGCTGCGTGCAATGTCCCGATGCACAACCCGGTATCCAATATTGTATATTCCTGCAGCGGAACGGCAGTGGAAACGGTCATCTGCAACGGGAAGGTGCTGATGCTGGAACGCGAGGTGCCATACGAACGGGAGATCCTTGCCGGGGCACAGGAAGCGGCATCCGGTCTTGTGCAACGTGCTGCTCAGTCCTGATATGATGCAGACACAACCGGAACCGCAGCCGTTCCGCATTGCGACTTTTGTATGCGTTCTGTTGCTTCTGGTCACTGCCGCCCTTCTGCCGGAGAATTGCAGGGAAGGCGATATTGTTACGCTCACCCTTGAACGCGATCCCGATGAGACGCAAAAGGAACGGGACCGGAATGCACAACAGATTGAACGCCTCAAAAAACGATGACTGGTTTTTTGTGGGTCTCATCAGAAGGCTGATAACAGGCGACGGAGTGGCGCAAGCGAATAAAAACGCAAATCATTTGACAGGGGATAACCTACACCTGCTCAATGACCCATTGTAAGAAACATCCCGGCCATCCCTCAACGCAGAACTGCAAAATCTGCAAAGAACCATATTGCAGCTCCTGCACATCGCACCGTCTGTTCCTGTGCGAAGGCTGCCTGTACGAGGTCCTGATCGTGCTGTTTATCGCCCTTATCATCATCTCATATGTGGCATGGTTTGGTGTCATCGGGTAAACCATCCTTTTTCTCTCAATCCGAAAGCACGCCAAAACGACATGAACGCGGAAGAATAAAGATACAGTCCCGATCTCCGGCACGCCTTCACACCATGGTTCGTGAACCGCGGTTGTGATCCCGAATCATAAGAACCTCGATGTCAGGCCGGCACGCCAGCCCCCGATCGTTCGTTGGATGGGAGAGGGGGACTGATCTCCTGATGCTGGTGTTTACAGGAGTTTACACGACGGGATTTGAGGGCCTGGTTTTTAGGAAAACTCTTTTATTTGTTTACAGTGACTCTGTATAGTCAACTGTGGAGCACCCACATGTGACGTGCGGGGTCGTGGCCAAGCCCGGAATGGCGACGGGCTCCAGCGGTCTTTGCGTTCTTTGTGCTTGCAGATGATGAGCAATGGGTCTGCTGAAATGACCTTTCCGGCATCAGCCG
>Ga0315279_10003866_pt1 | contig 20483 bp, 17 predicted proteins | sample YL17G06_20_MG_FD_203694 | JGI IMG/M metagenome (GOLD analysis project Ga0315279, IMG submission 203694) | Sediment microbial communities from Yellowstone Lake, YNP, Wyoming, USA - YL17G06_20 | ecosystem: Environmental > Aquatic > Freshwater > Lake > Sediment | place: USA: Wyoming | collected... | reverse complement strand
CCTCCTCGGCGCCCGCATCGACCTCGTCACTCGCCGCGCTCTTCGCGACCGTCTTCGGCCCCGCATCGAGCAGGAAGCTATCGATGTCTCGTGACGACCGCCTCCTCTTCGAGGACATGGTCTCGTCGTGCCGGAAGATCATACGGTACGCTCATGGTCTCACGTTCGAGCAGTTCCTCGCCGATGAGAAAACGTTCGATGCGATCCTCCGTCATCTCATGGTCCTCGGCGAGGCGGCAAAGCTTGTCCCGACCGATGTCCGGGAGCGATACCCGGCGATTCCCTGGCGGCGCATCGCCGGGCTGCGAGACGTCGCCATCCATCGGTACTTCGGCCTCGACGAAGAGATCCTCTGGGACGTCGTCGAGCGTGAGGTCCCCGCGCTGCTGCCGCTCGTCGAGGCGATGCTCGCCTCCAGCTAGGCAACCGAAGACCGACCCACCGCGGCGCATCCCCACTCGCATGCGATACGGCGATGCTCCGCCATCTGCCGCAGGGCATCTGCTCCATGGATGCGTCTCATACGCAAGTATGTTGGGAATGTCCTACTACCGATGAAAGGAGGCCGGGCATTCCTGCCCGGCCAGACGGACAAGAATGTCCGTCCCCCTGTCGCACGAGAGAGGACGTCGCCAACTCAGACGCGTCTCAGCGGTGCAGGCCGCGTTCGCGCAGGAAGGCGAGGAGCGCCGCGGGGCGATCGGTCTCGAGGCCGTCGCCGCCGCGATCGATGGTGTACTGCCAGCCCTCGGGGTTGTCGGCGCGCATGTTGTTCACGTCCACCAGGGCGCCGACAGCGTGACATGCGGCGGAGATCTCCGAGGTGATCTCGGCGTACGAGGAGCCGAAGAAGGCGGGATGGAGCCGCGCCGCGAGGGCTGGCAACGCGGCGAGGTCCTTCGGCGGCCGTGGCACGAGGAGGCGGACGCGCGGCTCGATCTGCCGCATCGCGGCGAGCGCGGCGATGTCGTCGTAGACGATCGTCGACGCGAGCATGTCGTGCCGGCGCAAGAGCGCGATGATGCTATCCGGTGAGGCCTCCTTCACCTCGAGGTAGACCTGCACCTTGCCCCGCATGAGGGCGAGCGCCTCGTCCGCGGTCGGGATGCGCGTGCCGGCGAACGACGAGTCGAACCGCACCCCTGCGTCGAGGGCGCGCACCTCGGCGAGGGTCTTCTCCCGCAGGGCGCCCGTCCCGTTCGTCACCCGGTCCACCGTCCGATCGTGGAGGACGACCATGTGGTTGTCGGCGGTTGTGCCTACGTCGATCTCCACCCAGTCGACGCCGAGATCGATCGCCGCCTGGAAGGCCGGGAGCGTGTTCTCCGGCGCGTGCTCGTGCGCGCCGCGGTGCGCGATGACGTCGATCATGCGCGCCGGCGCCGCAGCGAGCGCGCGATCCGTTCCCGGCTGTGAGAGCGCGGCCGTCACGACGAGGCACGCGACGAAGAGGACGGTGCGAGCATTCATGGATCGGCATCCTTCTCGGCCTGCGGCCGAACCGCCTCGGCCTGCGGCCGAGGTGTGTCACGCGTGGAGGCCCCGCTCCCTGAGATAGGCGAGCAGTGCCGCCGGATGATCGGTTTCGAGCGCGTCGCCGCCGAGGCTGATCGTGCGCGCCCAGCCTTCCGGGGCATCGACGTGCAGGTTGTTGACGAAGATGAGCACCCCGGCGGCGTGGCAGGCGGCGGTGATCTCCGCCGTGATCTCACGATCCGACGAGCCGAACACGCTCGGGTGGACGCGCTCGACGACGGCCGGAAGAAGGGCGAGGTCCTTCGGCGGCCGCGGGACGAACCCTCGCACGCGCGGGTCGATCGCCTTCATCGCCGCGAGTTCGTCCGCGCGCGCGTAGATCACCGACGACCCGAACATGTCGTGCCGCGCCAGGAGCGCCACGGCCGCCTCCGCCGGAATGTCCTTCGCCTCGATGTACGCGTTCGTCCTGCCCCTGAGGAGGGCGAGCGCTTCGTCCGCCGTCGCGAGACGCGTGCCGGCGAAGGACGGGTCGAACCAGCTTCCCGCGTCGAGCGCCTTGATCTCGGCGAGCGTCTTCTCCCGGGCCGGCCCGGTCCCATCGGTGACGCGATCCACGACCGAGTCATGGATGACGACGAGCTCCCCGTCGGCGGTGACGCAGAGGTCCATCTCGACGTAGTCCACGCCGAGATCGACCGCGGCCTGGAAGGCGGGGAGCGTGTTCTCCGGGGCGTGCTCGTGCGCGCCGCGATGGGCGATGACGGCGATGGCGCTCGCGGGGCGGAACTGCCGTGCGGCGTCCGCCGCAGCATTGTGAGAGGCAGCGGGTGTCGTCATGAGATGGCCCGATAGGGTGAAGGTCGCCGGTCGTCGCCTGCCGGATCGGGCGCGGGGTCAGTCGTGGAGCCCGCGCTCTCGCAGGAACCGCATGAGCTCGGTCGGCCGATCGGTCTGGAGGCCGTCCACGCCATACTCGATCGCCCGGCTCCAGCCCTCCGGGTTGTCGGCCGCCATGATGTCGACGATGGCGCGCGCGCCGACGGCGTGACACGCGGCCACCGCCTCCGGCGTCATCCGGCGCACCGACGAGATCGCGATCACGTCCGGGTGCAGCCGCTCCGCGAGCGCGGCGACCCGTTCCGGGCTGCCCGGATACTCGGGGAACGCCCGGATGCGCGGTTCGATCTGCCGCATCGCGGCCAGCGCGTCGGGGTCGTCGTAGACCATCGTCCGGGCGAGCATGTCGTGCCGGCGGAGGTAGGCGACGACGCTGTCCGGCGCGGCGTCCTTCACGTCCAGGTACGCACCTGCGCCTGCGCCGCCTGCGCCGCCCGCGCCTGTGCGGCCGTGCAGGAGGTCGAGCACGTCGGCGAACGACGGGATGCGCGTGCCGGCGAAAGATGGGTGGTAGCGGCTGCCGATGTCGAGTGCTTCGAGCTCGGCGAGCGTGAGGTCCCGCACGAGCCCGGTCGCGCCGCTCGCGTAGGCGTCCACGTTGTCGTTGTGGACGCAGACGAAGGAACCGTCCTTCGTGCGCCGCGCGTCGATCTCGACGTAGTCCACGCCGAGGTCGATTGCCTTCTGGTAGGCCGCCAGCGTGTTCTCCGGCGCACCGAGGGGGAACGGCTCGTGCGCGCCTCGATGCGCGGTGACCTCGATGATCCGCCGGTGCGTGCCGGGAGCCTCCATGTGACGTACCCCCGCGTGACAGCCCACCAACCCAGTGACCGCGGCCACGCTCAGCGCCGCGCGCCAAAGGCGCGCACGTGTGACCCGATGCTCGTGCAGCCGAAGCGCCATCGCCTTTGCCTGCCGGGAACAGGGACGGATGTCGGGAAATGGAGAATGCGAAGGTACATGGCGCACTACGGCCGGTCAACCGCGGACCGTTGACCTGCCAACCGTGCGGACTACACTTTACCACGCGCCCGGTGCGCTGCGAGCCACTGTGGCAACAGAACGGGGTCTTTCGTATGTCGGAACCTGCGCTCAAGCTCGATCGGGTGACGAAGACCTTCCGCGGCGTCACCGCGGTGGACGAGCTCTCGTTCGCCGTCCGCCCGGGGATCATCTTCGGCCTCCTGGGCCCCAACGGCTCGGGGAAGACGACGACGCTCCGCATGTCGCTCGGCATCCTCCTGCCCGACAGCGGCCAGGTGCGCCTCTGGGGCGAGCCGCCGGGCATGGTTGTGCGGGCGCGGGCCGGCTACCTGCCCGAGGACCGCGGCCTCTACCCGAAGATGCGGGTGCTCGATCACCTGGAGTTCCTCGGCGAGCTCCACGGCGTGCCGCGTCCCCTCGGGCGGGAGCGCGCGCGCGCATGGCTCGCCCGGTACGACGCCGGCGCATGGGAGCGGCGCCGCGTCGAGGAGCTCTCGAAGGGCCAGCAGCAGACGGTGCAACTGATCGGCGCCCTCGTCCACGACCCCGACCTCGTCATCCTCGACGAGCCGTTCACCGGGCTCGACCCGATCAACACCGAGCATCTGCAGACCACGATCCGCGGCCTGCGCGACGAGGGCAAGGCGATCCTCCTCTCGACGCACCGCATGGACCAGGTGGAGCAGCTCTGCGACGAGATCTGCCTCATCTCGCATGGCCGGGCCCTGCTTGGCGGGCCGCTCCGGCAGGTGAAGGCCAGCTACGGGCGGAACGTCGTGGAGCTCGTCATGGAGGGGCCGAACGACGGTCGCGCGGCGGACGACTTCCTCGCTGCGCTGGGCGATCTCGTCGCCACGGCGGAGCGTCAGGCCGACGGACTGCGGATGCGGCTTCGCTCCGGGGCGGACTCGCAGGAGGTGCTCCGTCGCGCGCTCGCCCATGGCCCGGTGCGTCGCTTCGAGGTGACCGAACCCTCGCTCGACGAGATCTTCGTGGAGGCGGTGACAAGGCGATGAACGCGAGTTCGGTCCGCGCCATCATCCGCCGGGAGTACGTCGAGCGGGTGCGCACGAAGTCGTTCGCCGTCATGACGGTGCTGATCCCGCTGTTCATGGCGGGCAGCATGCTCATACCGCTGCTCGTCCAGCGCCGCGAGGCAGGCGTCCAGCGGCGCGTGGCGATCGCCGACGGCACGGGGCTCCTCATCGCCCCGATCCGCGCCGCGCTCGCCGATACGCTGCCCGACGGGAGGCCGCGGTACGTCATCGTCGCCACCGACTACGATACGGCCGCGATCGCGGCGGCGCGCCAGCTTGTCCGGGTGCACGCGTACGACGCGCTCCTCGTCATCCCGCCGGATATCCTCGAACGCAGCCGGGCGACCTACGTCAGCAGTGGACCGGACTTCATGGAGGCACGCGCCGTGCAGACCGCGCTCGCCGCCGAGGTGACGGCGCTCCGCCTTCGCCGCGCAGGGCTCGACCCGGCCCGGATCGCGGCGCTCACGCAGGGCGTCCGGACCGACATGGTCATCCTCCGCGGTGAGGGCGAGGGCCAAAGCCCGGAAGCGGTCATGGTTGGCACCACCATCATGGCGATGCTGATGTACATGAGCCTCGTCATCTACGGCGCGTGGACCATGCGCGGCGTGATCCGCGACAAGACGATGCGCATCGTCGAGATCCTCGTGTCGACGGTCTCGCCGACGGACCTCATGGTCGGCAAGATCGTCGGCATCGGCGCGGTGGGCCTCACGCAGGTGAGCATCTGGCTCGGGGCGATGGTCGCCGTCGGCGTCGCCGCGCCGGCGAGCCCGGTCGGCCGTTACCTCCACACCCTCAGCATCCTCGCCGTGCCGACGTTTCTCCTTTTCTACGTGACCGGCTTCCTCCTCTTCGCCACGCTCTACGCCGGCACCGGCGCGGCGAGCGCGTCGGAGGAGGACGCGGCGCAGCTCCAGTGGCCCGTGCTCGTCCTCCTCATGGTGCCGATCTTCCTGCTCGGCCCGGCGGTCTCGAGCCCGGACCGGCCGCTCATCGTCGCACTGTCGTACGTGCCGTTCTTCGCGCCGGTCCTCATGTTCCTTCGCTGGATGGCCGGTGCCGCCGGGCTCTTCTCGGTCGCGGCAGCGCTCGTGCTGATCGTCGCCGCCGCGCTGTTCTTCGCGTGGGTGTCGGGACGGCTCTTCCGCGTCGGCATCCTCATGACCGGCAAGCGGCCGACGGTGCGCGAGATCTGGCGCTGGGTGCGGGAGACCTGACGGTGGCGACCGATGGGGCGACTCTGCCGGCGCCCGCGAAGGTGCCGGAGGAGGCGCTGCCGCCGTCGGTGCCGGCGCGCGCCGGCGTCTCGTTCCGCGCCGTGGCCCTCGGGATCGCCCTGGCGCTCGCCGTCAACGTGATGATCACCGATGCGGAGTACGTCGTCCACGCCTCGCGGATGAACCTCTCCCACTTCCCGGTCGCGCTCCTGGCGGTCTACACGCTCGTCGCCCTCGTCGCGCGGCGGTTCGGGTGCGCCGCGGAGGAACTCGCCGTCATCTTGGCGATGGGCCTCGTGGCGAGCGCCGTCCCGACGAGCGGGCTCATGGGCTTCTGGCTCGGCGTCCTCGCGACGCCATACTACTTCGCCACGCCGGAGAACCGGTGGGCCGAGCTGTTCCATCCGTACCTGCCCCGGTGGTTCGTCCCGCGGAACGATGGCCGGGCGATGGAGTGGCTGTACAACGGGGTGCCACCAGGCCTGGCGGCGCCGTGGCACGTCTGGATCGTGCCGCTTGTCTGGTGGACGAGCCTCGTCGCGGCGATCGTGGTGCTCACGCTCTGTATCGCGGCGATCCTGCGGAAGCCGTGGGTCGAGCACGAACGCCTCGTCTTCCCCATCGCTCAGGCGGGCCTCGCCCTCGCGCGGACGGAGCGGCCGGGAGACCGCGTGCCGACCATCTTCCGACGGCGGCTCTTCCAGGTGGGCTTCGGCATCGCCTTCGGCGTCTTCGCGTGGAACGCGATCGGCTACTTCCAACTGGGTTGGCCGCAGATCAAGCTCTACTACGAGGGCCTCGCGCTGTTCCGGGGATTTCCCGCCTTCGCCCTGCGGTTCAACCTCTTGACCCTCGGCCTGTGCTACTTCGCCAACGCGAGCGTCCTCCTCAGCGTGTGGGTCTTCTTTCTCATCGTCGGCACGCAGTCGATGATCTTCGCCCGCATCGGCTACGCCATCGGCCCGCTCGGCGACGACTGGTCGTCGATCGATCCGATGGCGGAGTGGGAAGGCTTCGGCGCCCTGGCCGCACTCGTGCTGTATGGCCTCTGGACGGCGCGCGAGCACCTTGGCCGCGTCCTTGGCGCGGCGTGGCGCGGAGGCTCGGAAAACGATGACCCGCGAGAGCTCCTGAGTTACCGCATGGCAGTCTTCGGCGGCCTCGCCGCGCTCGTCTACATCCCGGCGTGGCTCCATGCGGCCGGCATGGCATGGACGATGGCGATCACCTGGACGGCGGCAACCCTCGTCATCTTCGTCGGCGTCGCCCGCATCGTGAGCGAGACGGGCCTGCCGTACGTGCGCGGTCCGCTCACCGCGCAAAGCTTCACCGCCTACGGCCTCGGATCGGCCAATTACGGGAGCGCCTCCATCACCATCCTCACGTTCACCTACGCGTTCGTCAGCCAGGGCAAGGGGCTGTTCATGACGCCGTTCATGCACGCGGCGAAGCTCGCCTCCGGCCTGCCTTCGGCGCGACGCATGGCGCGGGCGGTCATCGTCGCGATGGCCGTCGGCATCGCCGTCTGCCTCGTGCTGACCCTCTGGCTCGGCTACACGATGGGAGCCTTCAACTTCGAGGACTATCCCTTCTCCGCCGCGAGCCGGCACATGTTCGTCCTCACCGCGAAGTACATCACCGATCCGCAGCCCGCCGCGTGGGATCGCTGGCGGTTCTTCGGCATCGGCGCGGCGGCGCTTCTTGCCATCACGTGCCTGCGGGCGCGGCTCCCATGGTGGCCGCTCTCGCCGATCGGGCTCACCATCGCCACGACGTACGCGACGATCAACTCGGTGCTCATGGTCTTCGTCGCCTGGGCGGCCAAGTCCATCGTGCTGCGCGTCGGCGGAGTCGCGCTGTACCGCCGGAGCACGGCGTTCTTCCTCGGCCTAGCGGCCGGTTACGCGATGGGCGTAGCGTTTTCGTTCGGCGTCGACGCGATCTTCTTCCCCGGCGCGGGCCACCACGTCCATTCATGGTGAGGGATCGGATCCAGGTGCCGGGGGTCGTGGCGGTGCATGGCCGCAGTGCCAGGAGAACTCGTACGTCGCGCGGTTCATCGCGGAGGTCACGCCATGACGCCATCGCCAGTCGAGCTGTTCTGCCGGCGCTTCCCCGGCCGGTCGCCGGCGTACCTCGTCGAGGCGCCGGGCCGCGTGAACCTGATCGGCGAGCATACCGACTACAACGGCTACCCCGTCCTGCCGATGGCGCTCGACCGGGCGATCCGCGTGGCTCTCGCGACGCGGGACGATGGGCGGATCGTCGCGCGGTCGCCGCTCGCGGCCTACGGCGAACGCGCGTTCGACCTCGCCCGCGAGATCGCGCCTTCTCCGACAGGCGATTGGGCGAACTACCTCAAGGCCGCCGCGCAGGGCCTGGTCGCCCACTACGGGAAGGGGGTCGTCTGGCGCGGATTCGACGCCGCGGTGACGGGCGACGTGCCGAGCGGCGCGGGGCTCTCGTCGTCGTCGGCGCTCGTCGTGGCGACCGCGCTCGCGCTCTTGGCGGCGAACCGCCGCGCCATGCCGCTCATGGAGCTCGCCGACCTCCTCGCCGACGCCGAGCGGTACGTCGGAACCGCGGGCGGCGGCATGGATCAAGCCGTCTGCCTGCGCGCCGTCCGCGGCCATGCGCTGCGCATCGACTTCTTCCCGCTCGCCGTCGAGCCGGTGCCGATGCCGCCGGGCGTCTCGGTCGTCGTGGCGAACAGCCTCGTGAGGGCGGAGAAGACGGGCGCGGCGCTCCTCAAGTACAACCGCCGACCGCTCGAATGCCGCCTCGCGACGCTGCTCATCGCGGGCGTGATCGGACGACGCACCGGCGCGGACCTCGCCGCGGCGCGGCGGCTCGCCGACGTCGGCCCGGCCCGCCTCTCCGCGCTCCTTTCCCGCGACGAATGGGAGCGCGTCGTCTTCGACGAGATCCTTGCGGAGGAGTCGTACACGAAGGGACAAGTCGCCGCGGCGCTCGGCACGGACGTCCCGTCGCTGGACCGGACGGCGCTCGCGCTGAGAGACGGGAGCGCGTTCCCCGAGCCCACGGATGGCTTCCGTCTCCGCCGGCGCGTTCGGCACGTCATCAGGGAGGCGGAGCGCGTGCAGGCCGCCACGCGGGCGCTGCGGGAGGGCGACGTCGTCGAACTCGGCCGACTCATGGACGCCTCGCACGCCTCATGTCGCGACGACTACCAGATCAGCACCCCGGAACTCGACGCGCTCGTCGAGATCATGCGCGAGGCGGGCGCGCTCGGTGCGCGGCTGACCGGCGCGGGCTTCGGCGGCTGCGCCGTGGCGCTCGTGCGGACCGAGGACGAGCGCGCCGTCCTCGACGCCGTGCGGCACCGGTACTTCGGCGAACGGCTCGGCCTGCGCGAGTCGCCGCCGGCGGAGTATGGCCGCTGGGAGGATGTTCTGTTCGCGACGACCGCCGGCCCGGGCGCGAAGGTGACGCAGTTGGGCCTTACGTAGCGGTACGCGCCGTAGCGGGAACGCTCTTGCCGCGCCGGCGCATTCTTCGTACTTGTAACCGTGGTTCTATAGGGGGACGCTGCCATGGCGTGGCTTGGCAAGGGACGACTCATCCTCTCCGCGGCGCTTATCCTGTTCGCGGGTTGTGCGCTTCTCCACCGCGCCGTCAAGCGGCCGGACGTGACATTCCAGAGCATCGGCCTGCGGGACATCACGTTCGACGGCGCGGCGGTGGACCTCGTCTTCGCGGTGAAGAACCCGAACCCGTTCGGCCTGACGATCCAGCGGTACGACTACACGTTCCGCGTCGGCGATCGCCCGGTCGCGAGTTCGGGGCACGATGCGTCGCTCGCGATCGCGGCGCGGTCGGTGGGGCAGCTCGTCGTGCCGCTGAGCGTCCGGTTCGCCGACGTCATGAACGCGGCCAATGCGCTCCGCCAGAGCGACCGGTGGCCGTTCAGCGTCGAGGGGACGGTGACGGTGGGCGGAGGGCCGCTCGGCGGCGTCACGGCGCCGTTCACGTACCGCGATACGCTGCCGCGCCCGATGCCGCCGAAGATCACCGTCGAGAGCCTCCGCGTGCAGTCGGCGTCCCTGACGAACATCGCCATCGACGTCACGCTCGCCGTCGAGAACCCGGGGCGCCTCGCGTACGCGCTCGGTACCCTCACCGGCGCGCTCGATCTGAACGGGCAGCGAGTGATCTCCCTCGATGGACTCGATGGAGCGCTGGCTCTTCGCCCGGAGAGCACGCAGCGCGTCACGCTCCACGCGAGCGTATCGGCGGCACTCCTTGCGCGCGGCTTGCAGACGGTCATCGACCAGGGGCGGGCGCAGTACCATCTCGTCGGCCAGGCGAGCGTCCACAACGATCTTTTCGGAGAGCTGCCGCTTCAGTTGGACCAACAAGGAACCGTACCTTTCGCCCACTGACTTGCCATAGCCGTCGCGACCGTGTATCTTAGTCGCCAGAGGAACGAGCATCCGATGTAGGGGAGGACAGCGATGCGGCGGGTGAGAGCTGGGATGTTGCTGGCGGCAAGCCTCGCCATTGCCGGCATCGCGGCCGGCAGAGCGTCCTTCTCATCCCTCATCCCGAACGCCACGGTGAACCTTCCCGGCAATATCACCGAGTGCCAGACCTGCCACGTCAGCCAGGATGGCGGCCCATCCTGGAACCCCTTCGGGCAACAGGTGAAGGACAACCTGACGGACCGGCGGCCCGACTGGACGAAGATCCAGAACCTGGACGCCGACGGCGACAACTACACGAACGGCCAGGAACTCGGCGACCCAGGCGGGCTGTGGCGCCCGGGGCGGCCGAACCCGTCCGCCGCCATCCTCACGCATCCCGGCAACGCGAACAGCAAGCTGCCGGCCGGCATCGGTCCGATCACGGTGCCGCGGCCCTGGGCGGCGATCAAAGAGCTCTTCCGCTGACGACCATCTCCATTCCCGCCTCGCGCCACCGATTGACAGCGTCCCCTCGCCCCAGGGCGCGGAGACCGCGCCCCTCCAGCGAGACTCCCATCGCACGCTTCTCCTCCACCGCTTCGTCGCAGCGCGCGAGTCGCACCCGCCGCGGGTTCGTATCAGCATTGACGTGGCCCGCGTTCCCCACTACTCTTTCCGCGCGAGACGGGACGAACTCCGCCGTCGGCCGACAGCGCGGCACGCCTCGTGGCCGGAGACCTCACGAAGGATGGGAAGGAGCGCGCGGTGAAGCGGTACTACGATCCGGAGATATTCCACCAGATGCTCGACAGCATCGACCTGGACGACCACGTGATCGCCTCGTACTACCTCAGGGACCGGCTGGAGGGGGAGAAGTTCCTCGATCATCTCGCGCTCGTGCAGTCGATGGGCCTCGAGGGATCGACGGGGACGTGGGAGAAGGTCGAGGAGGACACCGAGGAGGTGCGGAGGGCGCTGTCGAGCAAGATGGTCGGGTACCACGAGATCCCCAGCGACGATCCGTACACGAAGGCGGCCGTCGTCCAACTGGCGTTCCCGATCCGGGCATGGGGCGACAACGTCCCCATGATGCTGCTGGCGATCGCGGGCAACTGCTTCGCGTACTCGAAGCACATCATGCTGACGGACCTGTTCATCGGCGCGAACCTGCGGAAGAAGTTCCAGGGGCCGAAGTTCGGCGTGGACGGCATCCGCGAGCTGACCGGCGTGCGCGATCGGCCGCTCTCGCTCCACATCATCAAGCCCAAGATGGGGATGACGCCCGAGCAGACGGCGAACCAGGTGCGGCTGACCGCGGCCGGCGGCGCCGACATGTGCAAGGACGACGAGATGCTCGGCGACGCGTACAACAACACCGTCGAGCAGCGCGTGCCGCTCGTCATGGACCAGATCAATCGCGCCGCGGACAGGACCGGCAAGCGGATGATCTACATGTGCAGCGTGACCGACTCGCCCCGGAACCTGCTCGACAAGGCGCGCCGCGCCATCGACCTGGGCTGCAACGGGCTGCTCGTGGCGTACTCGGCCGGCCTGGCGACACTGCGGGAGCTCACGTCTCATCCGGACATCAACGTGCCGGTGATGTTGCACGCTTCGCACATGATCGCCATGATGAAGCAGGTCTCCTGGCCGGTGCTGGCGAAGCTGTGCCGGCTCTGCGGCGCGGACATGATGCTGACCCCCACGATGTGGTCGTCGATCCCCATGGTGTCGATGGAAGAGGGCATCCGCACGTCATTCGTGAAGCTCGCGCCCTGGGGTCACATCAAGCGCACCTTCCCCATGCCGTGCGCGGGCGTCTATCCCGGGCTCGCGGAGGTGATCATCGGCGAGTACGGGCCGGACATCATCATCCCGGCGGGCGGCGGCATGCTCGGCCATCCCGACGGTTACACGGCGGGTGCGCAGGCCTGGCAGCAGGCGATCGCGGCGGTCATGGCCGGCGTCCCGTTGCCGGAGGCGGCGAGGAAACCCGAGAACCGGCCGCTCCGGCGCGCGCTGGAGAAGTGGGGCTACATGGAGCGGCCCAAGGCGCCGTGGCTGCGTCTTGCGCCCGAGTACCAGCCCAAGCCGATGAAGTTCGACGACTGACCGGCCCCGGCGACGTCGGCAGCGCGCGACAGGAGGGCGGACGTTCTTGTCCGCCCCGTGCTATCGGAACGACACTCGGGAGCGAACATGGCGACTGCGATACGGATGCCGGACCTCGGCACGACGGTCGAGACGGTCACCATCGCCTCATGGCTGAAGAACGAAGGCGATGCGGTGAAGCGTGGAGACGCCCTCTGCGAGGTGGAGACTGACAAGGCCACGAGCGAGCTTGAGTCCGTCGCGGAGGGCGTGCTGTTGCGCCAGGTGGTGCCGGCGGGCACCGACGTGGAGTCCGGCGACCTCATCGCCTGGGTCGGCGCGCCGGGCGAGTCGGTTCCCGAAGGGGATTCCGGGACGCCTGCGGGGCCGCAAACGGTCCCGTCTGCGACGCCGGCCGAGAGGCGCCCGGAGCATGGCGCGGCGGCGGAAGGACGTGCCACGAAGCCGGAGGTGCCGCTTCTGGTCCGGAATCTCGCCCGACAACTGGGCGTCGATCTGAGCAAGGTGGCCGGCACCGGCCCGGGCGGACGCATCACGAGAGAGGACGTGCGGCGCGCGGCGAGACGGTAGTGGGCGATCCGTCCGCACGGACGCGCAGGCGGTGCCGCTGCTCCATCGGTTCGGCACGACGCACTGTCGAGATCCTTCGCTTCGCTTAGGATGACCGCCCATCGTACGTGGTGACTGCATGACGCGACGGGGATCCCGTTCCGAATCCCCGTCCACAGGCACGGAGACTCCATGACGGACATGGCCCACGAGAGGACGTTCCAGCTCGACCTGTACCGGCGCATGATGCTGATCCGGAAGTTCGAGGAGCGCGTGAAGTTCCTCTTCCTCGAAGGCGTCATGCCGGGGACGATCCACCAGTGTCAGGGCCAGGAGGCGTGCGCGGTCGGCGTGTGCGCGGCGCTCACGGACGACGACGTCATCACGAGCACGCATCGCCCGCACGGCCACTGCATCGCCAAGGGGCTGGGCATCAACGAGATGATGGCGGAGCTCTTCGGCAGGACGACCGGCTGCTGCAAGGGCAAGGGCGGCTCGATGCACATGGGCGACCTCGCCAAGGGGATCGTACCGGCAGTCGCCATCGTCGGCGGCGGCGTGCCCATCGCGACCGGCGTCGCCCTCGCCTTCAAGATGCGGGGAGAGAAACGCGTGGTCGCGTGCTTCATGGGCGACGGCGCGACGAACGAAGGGGCGTTCCACGAGGCCGTGAACATGGGGGCGATCTGGCATCTGCCGGTCGTCTACGTCGTCGAGAACAACCTCTACGGGGCCTCGACGCCTGTCCGCATGGTCTTCAACACGGACACCATCGCCGAGCGCGCGGCCGCGTACGGCATCCCCGGCGCAACGATCGACGGGAACGACGTCTTGGGGGTGTACGAGGCGGCCAGGGAAGCCGTCGAACGGGCCCGGAGCGGCGGCGGGCCGACGTTGCTGGAACTCGTGACCTACCGGCTCACCGGGCACTCGCGGCGCGACCCGGCTCTCTACCAGCCCGAGGAGGAGAAGGCGCGCGCGAGAGAGAACGACCCGATCTCGCGGTTCCGGTCGCGGCTCCTTGCCGAGAGGGTGGCGAGCGAGGCTGATCTCGCCGGGATCGACCGGGAGTTGGACGACCAGATCGAGGCGGCGGTCGTCGCGGCGATGGCTGCGCCGGAGCCCAGGCCCGAAGACGCGCTCGACGACGTGTTCGCGGCCTAGTGCCTACTTGCGCAAGTTCATGTACGCGGAATTGGCTGTCGAAGTCCCAGCAGATGGGCTTTCTCTTCCGCAGTATTGGCACACTTTCTTCTGCAAGTAGGCACTAGGGGCAGGCCAGACGTCCTGGAAGGACGCTGCCTGCCCAGAACTGTGCCTGCCCGGAACAAGGGCAACCACGGGGGGGGTTGCCCCTACGCTCGACGCTCGATGCAACGGCACCACGTGGCGTCAACGGTCTTCTACATCCGCCCGGGATGGCGGCCGTTGTGGGGCGCCGGCGCGGGCACGATTGTCGGGTGTAGGGGCAGGCCAGACGTCCTGGAAGGACGCTGCCTGCCCGGAACAAGGGCAACCACGGGGGGTTGCCCCTACTCCAGAGGATGAGGACATGGCGAGACTCACCATAGCCGAGGCGCTCCGGGAGGCCATCCGCCAAGAGATGGCGCGGGACGAGCGCGTCTTCTGCATCGGCGAGGACATCGGCATCCCCGGCGGATGGGGCGGCGCGTTCACGGTCACCCTCGGCCTCGAGGCGCAGTTCCCCGATCGGATGATCAACACGCCCATCTCGGAGAACGGCCTCGTCGGCGTCGCGCTCGGCGCCGCGATGATGGGACTGCGGCCCATCGCCGACGTGCAGTACTCGGACTTTCTGTTCTGCGCCATGGACCAGATCGCGAACCAGGTGGCCAAGATGCGCTACATGTCGGGCGGGAAGCTCACCGTCCCGCTCGTCCTTCGCGCGCCCGTCGGAGCGACGGGCAGGGGCGCGCAGCACGGGCAGAGCGTCGAACCGTTCTTCCTGCCGCTCTCGGGCATCAAGATCCTCGCTCCCGCGACGGCGTATGACGCGGTAGGCCTCTTGCGGTCCGCAGTGCGTTCGGACGACCCGGTGCTGATCTTCGAGCACAAGCTCCTGTACGGATCGAAGGGCGCGCGGAAGGAGACCGGGGCGATGGACGCATCGAGCGAGATCCCCGAGGAGGACTACACGGTCCCGATCGGGAAGGCGGTGGTGCGCCGGGAAGGCGGCGACGTGACGATCATCGCGTCGCTCGCGATGATGCATCGCAGCCTGCGCGCGGCGGAGTTCCTGGCCGAGGACGGGATATCCGCCGAGGTGATCGATCCGCGGTCGCTCGTGCCGTTCGATTGGGAGACCGTGAACGCCTCCGTCATGAAGACGGGCCGCGTCGTCACGGCCGAGGAATCGCCGCGGCGCGGAGGCATCGGCGCGGAGATCGCCGCGACGCTCGCCGAGACGATGTTGGAGCACCTCCAGGCGCCGATCAAGCGGGTCGCCGCGCCCGACACGCCGGTGCCGTTCGCGCCGCCCATGGAGCGGTTCTGCGTGCCGGACGCCGAGCGGATCGCGGCGGCGGCGAGAGAGGTCGTGTCGTTCTGATGCCTGTCGCACGGTAGGTACACTGCGTCGGGCGGCGGCTTCGCAGGGGACCACCTCTGCGGAGAAGACGAAAGGGCCGGGAAGATGATCGCGAATCACCTGTTTGGCGCGTGCTTGCCGACCTTCGGCAACTGCGCGGATCGGTACTGCCTGAGCGGCTACGGCGGCGGCGGGACCACCGTCGAGGAGATGCTCGACCTCTCGCTCAAAGTCCGAGGGCTGGATGGCCTCGAACTCGTCGGGAACTGGCACGTGAAGGACGGCAACATCCGCGACGTGGCGAGGATGTTCCGCGATCGCGGCCTGAAGATCTCCATGCTCGTCCCCGACCTGTGGACCCAGGCGAAGTGGGGACGCGGCAGCATCGCCGCACCGGACGCGACGACGCGGCAGGCCGGCGTCGACGAGATCAGGAAGGTCATGGACTGGGCGGCGGAACTCGGATGTCCCTACGTGGACGTTTGGCCCGGCCAGGACGGATTCGACTACTGTTTCCAGGCGGACTACGTCGAGGCGTGGAAGTGGCTCCACGACGGGCTCGCCGAGTGCGCCCGGCACAACGACCGCGTCCGCATCCTCGTCGAGTACAAGCCGAGAGAGCCCCGGACGCACTGCTTCGTCGATCACGTCGGGACCGTCCTCTTGCTGCTCCAGGACCTCGACGAGGTGGGTGTCCTTCTCGACGTTGGCCACGCGATGCAGGGAGCGGAGAACGTCGCCGAGGCGGTGGCCCTGCTCAGCCGGTACGGCAAGCTCGACTACCTCCATCTCAACGACAACCACGGCGACTGGGACGAGGACATGATGGTCGGCGCCGTCCACGTCGTGGCGTACCTGGAGCTCGTCTACTGGCTGAAGCGCGTGGACTACAAGGGGTGGCTCACCCTCGATATCTTCCCCTACCGCGAGGACGGGGTCGCGGCCGCTTCGGAGTGCCGGGCGTGGATGGAAGGTCTCTTCGCCGCCGTCGATAGGGTCGGCATGGATGCCTTCACCGAGGTCATCCGGGAGGCCGACGCGTGCAAGGCATCCGCGCTCGTACGCCGGGCCCTCGGCATGGGGCCGTGAGAATGGCTCCGACGCTGCTGGGCGGCGGAGTCTCTTCTGCGGCGGCGCCATCCGGCGATCACGCAGCGGGCGGACGACGGCTCCTGCCCCGTACCTTCGACGTTTTCCCGCGCGGCGGCCTCGTGGGTGTACAGATGCCGGCTTGCCCCCGGGTGGATCAGGTGTACACTCAAGTCTACAACTACCGCACGTTCCCCACCATTACACCCTCAGCGAGGCACTGATCCCGGCGCAGCTCGGGTGTTGGTCCATCGCGAAGCTGCACGACCGGTCACGCGGCGGGACGCGTTGCACACGCGCCCTCTGCCCGACACCAGCCGACAGGCCGATGCCGGCGCGCGGTCGCGCGCGGCGCGGCCGGATGCCGGCTCACAAGGAGGAGTGCCACCATGCTCCGATGGCTCGTCGCTCTCGGTCTCGTGCTCCCGGCCGTCGCCTCGGCCCAGGATCGCGCTCCGGGCCAGCAGCAGGTCCGGGTAGTAGCTCCCCGGGCCGCTCGGACCGGTCCCTCGCAGGGGCAGGCGCGGGACGAAGACCTTCACTGGCGCGTCCCGCTCGGTCAGAAGGCGGACATGATCCAGCAGAACATCTTCAAGCGCCACTGGATCGAGGGGACGTATCCCTCGCAGGTGCTCGTGCCGGCGAATGGCGGGCCGGTGGATCTGACCACCTCGGGGAGTTCGAACATCGCGCACACGATCTCGTGGACCGGCTCGTACATCATGGGCATCGCCTTCCGCTACGGCTGGGCGAAGGAACACGGCACGCCGGCGGATGTCGAGACGGCGCTCAACATGGGCGGCGAGATGGTCAACGGCCTCTACATCCTCAGCCACGTGAGCGGCAAGCCCGGCTTCATCGCTCGCGGCGTCGCCTGGGGCTGGGGACCCAGCTACGAGGAGCGCGCCAACTACGAGAAGTCCGACTCCTGGTTCCAGGGCGCCCCGCCGTACGAATACTACCGCTTCCGGGCGAATCCAAGCCACCACAATAACGACCAGGTCACCCGCGGGCTCGCGTTCTGGTACTACTTCCTCAACAAGTACAACCCGAACCCGACCGGCCGCGTGAAGGCGCAAATGGACAGCGTCCGGGTCGCCCTCGGCGACATCCTCAACTTCAACTACAAGTCGCACGACCTGGTCGTCATGGACTTCGACGGGACGGTCAGCACGTCGCTCCTCATGCAGGGCGGTGGAGGCACGGGCAGGCCCTCGACGACGTCGCTCATGGTGACGAACGCGCTGACCTACGGCTACTGGATCACCAAGGACCCGTGGTACAAGCAGAAGCTCGATCAGCTCGTGCGCGAGTACAACTACCTCGCGCCGGACGCCGCGCAGAGCGTGCGCTCCGGGGCCGACGACACCGAGCACGCCATCGGCGGCATCTGGCTGGCGAGCCAGATCGAGACGAATCAGCAGCTCAAGGACTTCTACCGCGCCTGCGGCGCCTCGCTCTTCGAGCGGTACCGGTACGCCCGGCGGCCGCTCTTCAACTACATCTACGCGAGCATGACCGGCGACGTGGCGGGCGCCGACATGCCCGGCGCGCTCGAGACGCTCCGTCTCTACCCCACGAACACGCTCATGTATCCGATTCTGAACAGCATCCGCAGCGACGTCCAGTTCGTCGAGTACCAGGGGACGAGATACACGGCGGAGGCTCTGCCGTTCAACGAGATCCCCATGGACAACGAGTATGACTGGAAGGGCGAGCCGCAGAACGTCGACGGCTGGACCTCCCGGCGGATCACGTCGCTGGCCGTCTCGGGCGAGAGCCCCATGGTATGGTTCCTCGCCGACGGCTCGAACACGCTCTACCAGACCACCGACGGCGGGCGCAGCTTCAGCGTGAACGACTACCGGCACGACGGCGTCATCCGCGACATCACGTTCGCCGGGAACAAGACGCGCATCGCGCTCATGGCGACGAGCGACGGCATCTGGCGGACGACGTCCGGCGGCTCGGGGAGCGACTGGGTCCACGTCCGCGTCGGCGACCTACCGGTCGACGCGCCGGCCCAGCGGGTCATGGTCGACCGGGCGAACCCCAACATCGTCTGGGCGGTCATGGACGACGGCGTCTACCGGAGCGTGGACCTCGGCCGCAACGAGATCGGCAAGCTCTGGGAGAAGGTCAGCGCCGCGGTGCCGGCGGACTGGTCGATGACGTATAACATCACGACCGGCGCGCAGCCGGCGTTCTACGGGGTCGCGCAAGGGCAGATGTACCGCGCCGGTGTCGGCACGGGTTGGACGAAAGTGCCGGCAGAAGGCTACCTGCGCTACGCCGGCCCCGGCCAGCTCGCCATCATGCCCGACCGGCCGGACACCATCCTCACCATGCTCACCCTTCCCTACGGCGGCGGAATGTCGATGGTGCTGCGGAGCAACGACGGCGGGCGGACAGTCATCGGCGCGGCGACCGGCCTGCGGGGGTTGCTCGCCGCGATCCAGTCCTCCGGCATCGGCCAGGCCGCGCTCACCTCGATCACCATCGATCCGGCCAATCCACAGAACGTCTACGCCGCCTCGCCGAAGGGCGTCTTCCGCTCGACCGACGGCGGCGTGACGTGGCGGCTGGCCAACAACGGGCTGCGCATACCATACGCCTACCAGGTCTTCGCTCCCCGCGAGGCGCCGGGGAAGCTCTTCGTGAGCACGCCGGCCGGCCTCCACACGAGCACCGACGGCGGGCAGACGTGGACCAACGCGATCCTCGTGCTCAACGGCCCCGGCGTGGACCATCTCGACCGCGGCGGCATGGGCTACCTCGTCGGCTACTGGCCGGGCCGCTACTTCGGCTACGTCACCGACGCGCAAGTCAACGAGGCGCCGGCAGCGTGGCGGTAGGCGACCGCCTCGGACACAGCCAGGAAAGGAACGCGGCGGATGCACAACTTCCGCCGCGTTCCTTCTGTACATGGGCGAAGCCCGCGCGAGGGATGATGCCGCGGCGTCGTTCTCAGCGCCCTCGTCGCTTATCCGCCGTCGTCCTTGCCCCGCCACATTACACGCCGTAGGCTTTCACCGATCGCCTTCAACCTCCGTCCTCCTGCCCGCGAGGTCCATCCATGAAACAGCAAAAGCTCATCGTCTTCGGCGCGCACCCCGACGATCCCGAGTCCGGCTGCGGCGGCCTCATCGCCAACGCGGTCGCCGCCGGCCATGCGGTCCACTGCCTCTACGGGACGACGTTCCGCGCATGGCGCGAGTACGACGGCAGGCCGGAACGGGAGGTGCGCTCGAACGAGGCGATCGCCGCGTGCAGGGTTCTCGGCGCGACGTGGGAGTTCTTCGAGTATGAGCACGAGCACATCGACGTGAGCATCGCGAACCGGCAGCACGTCGCGGAGGTCATCGCCGCGCAGGCGCCGGACATCGTCGTCGCGCACTGGCCCATCGACACGCACCCGGATCACCGCGCGGTCGGCGTGCTCGCCCTCGACGCGTACCTCGCGCACCAGTCCTACGCGTTCTACTTCCTCGAAGTGATGACGGGCCGGCAATCGCTGCGGTTCTCACCGACGCACTACGTGGACATCTCCGCCGTCGCGGAGAAGAAGCGCGCGGCGATCATGTGCCACGTGAGCCAGGAGCCCGAGGCGATATGGGCCGACCACGAGATCATGCACCGCTTCCGCGGGCGCGAGTGCGCGGTCGAGCGGGCGGAGGCGTACGTGCGGGTCGATCGCGGCGCGGGCGGCTTCCTGCCCGGCGTCGTCGCGTGACGTCGTTCCGCGGAGGGCGCCTGACGCCATGATGACGGACGTGACGTTCATCGCCGAGTGCGACGGCACGGAACAGAGGTACGTCCTCGTGCTGCGCGAGTCGCACGGCACTTCAGGGCCGTGCGACCTGTTGATCGCGCTGCACGGCCACGGCGCCGACCGCTGGCAGTTCGTCGAGGACCTGCGCGACGAGTGCCGCGCGGCTCGCGACGCGGCGGCGGAGCACGGGATGATCTACGTCTCGCCGGACTACCGCGCCGCCACGTCGTGGATGGGTCCGAAGGCCGAGGCCGACGTCGTCCAGATCATCGGCGATCTCCGGACGCAGTACGGCGTGTCGAAGGTCATCCTGTGCGGCGCGTCGATGGGCGGAGCCGCGAGCCTGACCTTTGCCGCGCTCCATCCGGA
>Ga0315279_10003864_pt1 | contig 20494 bp, 12 predicted proteins | sample YL17G06_20_MG_FD_203694 | JGI IMG/M metagenome (GOLD analysis project Ga0315279, IMG submission 203694) | Sediment microbial communities from Yellowstone Lake, YNP, Wyoming, USA - YL17G06_20 | ecosystem: Environmental > Aquatic > Freshwater > Lake > Sediment | place: USA: Wyoming | collected... | reverse complement strand
CAAGGATATCTCGTCACTGAGCTCGGGCCGCAGCTATTCGGTGAGCGGTTCCCTGGCCATAGACAAATTCCTTCCCGCGGATTGGCATTTCAGCATTCCCCTGGGACTCAGTTACAATAAAAGCATCAACGAACCCCGGTTCTGGTACAACGCCAACGACCTCGAGATCGCACCGGAGGATTACGACGTCATGCGGGAACGTTCCCAGACCAATTCCTATACGGTCCAGCTTTCCAAATCCGGATCCAAAAATTGGTTCTTAAAACAAACCCTGGACCGGTTGACCCTGAGCCACGACCGCTCGAATTCGGTTAACCTCGGCGCCCTGAACTGCGATTCATTGCAGAACATGAATTTCGGTGGATCCTATAACCTCGACCCCAAGGTAAATCTCAAGATTTTGAAGCAGAACATATCCCTGCTTCCGACCGCCAATTTCAGCGCAAGCTTGTCCGATAACCTGGCCCGGGTTCGGTCCCGCACCGATATCAGCGACACGTTTAAACTCCAGGACGCCGTTTCCCAGCGCCGCCGGACATTGAACCCGTCGCTTTCCCTTAATTACACTCCCCATCCGATCTTGACTTCCAATTTCCAATTCGCCCAGAACCGGGACGCCCGGGACAGTTTCCTGAGGAGGAACCGGTTCGGTGAAGAAGTCGCACGGAACCAATCCCTCAACGCGACCTTTCAGAAAAACCTTTTCATGATCACACCGGTTCTGACCTACAATACCGGTTATACGGAAGACCACCGCTTAGAGATCCGCCAGGATTCAAATTACCGGAACGTATCGAACACCTCACGTTATGGTGTGAACACCGGCGTCGACATCAGACGGATGGTGAAGTTACTGACCGGTTTACGGGACGAAAAGAAGGATTCGCTGCAGGCGCCGGGTTCGCCGCTATGGATCGTCAAGGAGATCGAGCGCTTCGTCGAATATATCCAGAATCCCACCCTGACCTATGCCCGTCAGCGCAGTTCCAGTTATCTGCAGGTAAAGGTCCGGCCGGACATGAAATACCAGTTCGGTTTCATCGATACGATCCCGCGTGACGATTTCGCGCTCACTTCCTATCCGGGGCGGGGCGTGGCCGATAACTATGGGGTTTATTCGGGTCTTAACTTCAAGATCATCAGCGTTCAGGGCGGATACACGGGCCAGGTTTCGAAAAACCTTTTATCGAGCGGACAGATCACCCGCAGCGTCGGCCAGAACTATCCCAACGCCACGCTCCATGTATCCCGGCTCGAAGGCCTGCCGCTTCTAAAAAAATACACTTACTCGTCATCGCTCAACTTCGGGTTTAACCAGGATTTCAGCCAGACCTTTACCGATTCGGTCCTCCAATCGGACTCCCGCACAGTCAGTTACAATCCCCTGACCGGCTGGCAGACCAACTGGATGAAGGGGATATCGACCACCACCGAAATAACGTATTCCGAGACCAAGTCGACGCAACACCTGGGCGCATCCGACATCCAGTCGCGGTCATTGACCCGCGGCGGTTCGGTCTCGGCCGGATATTCCTTCAGCGCTCCGACCGGCATCAAACTGCCGTTTATGAAAAACGTCAAATTCGCTTCGAACCTGTCTTTTAATCTTACCTTGAACTACAGCCGGTCGACGTCGTACGGCGAAGACCTGCTCCTGCCGACCGCGGACAATTCGACGCTCAGCTCCAACCTCGGCATGTCCTATAATTTTTCCGCGAGCATCACCGGCGGCGCCAATTTCGACTACGCGGAAAATAAGGATATCAACAATCCGACCGCCAGCTCCAAACGCGTCGGGCTTAACGTATGGGCGAACGTAAATTTCTAACGGATCCGGGAAACCGGTTCGTTAAAATCCGGCCGCGCACGCCGTTGGGCGCTTTACTGTTCCTGGTCAGCCTGGCGGTTTCGATCGGTCCCGCCGAAGGCAAGAACGTTTTCGATTATTTGAAGGAGTTCTGCGCCGTTCCGGAGCGCGTGCCGGGTACGCCCGATCACCGCCGGGCCCGCGATTATATCGCCGCTCATCTTAAGGATGCCCAGATCGATTCGTTCCCGGAAACCGGCGTCTGGTATTATAACTTTTATCGGAGTTTTCCGTCGGAAAGCCTGACCATCGGCCTCGGCGTACACTGGGATTCGTACCGGGGTTGCCCGGGCGCCAACGACGGTGGTTCGGGCGTCGCGCTCCTTTTAAAACTGTGCGACACCCTGGAAAAAAACCCGCCCCGGATCGGCGTCGACCTGCTCTTTTTCGACGGCGAGGACGTCAACCAGGCCGAACTGATCGGTTCCAACCATTTCGCCGCCCGTTGCTTTACTAAATACTCGTTCGTACTCGTCCTGGACATGGTCGGCGACAAGCATTTACAGATACCCAAAGAGGGCAATTCGACCCAGCTTTTTCCAACCCTGGTCGATTCCATCTGGGAGATCGGCCAGGAGGTGGCGCCTGGCATATTCCTGCCCGCGGTGCGATATTACATCAGCGACGATCATATTCCCTTGATCAAATACGGTATCCGTGCGATCGACATCATCGACTTCGATTACCAGCCCTTCTGGCATACCAAGGACGATACGATCGATAAGTGCAGCGCGGAAAACCTTGAAAAAATGTACCGGTTCCTCTTACGGATAGTTTATCCGCCGGAACCTTATTGAGGGTAAAGGAAGGGGAAGAGGATGATTCCCAAATACTCCAGGAAGGAAATATTCGTTCTCTCGGTCTTGATCGCCGCACTGGTCGTCATCAACGCGGTGAATTTTATCAACCGGCGCAAATTGGATAAAAGCCTGACCATGGTCATTGAGGAAGGGCGGGCGCCGGTTTCCCTGAACAGTGCCGGGAGTTCGGACCTCGAAGACCTGCCTGGTATCGGTCCCGCCCTGGCCGAACGGATCATCGCGTTTCGTACCGAGTGCGGCGGTTACCGGAACCTCGACGAACTTAAGAAGGTCAAGGGGGTCGGGGAGAAGCTGTTCCAAAAGATCCTGCCCTTTATAAAACTATGACCCGGTTCCTTTTTCGACGGCCGTCCTCGGTCGGGGTTATTGACTTTTCAACCCTTTTTCATAAACTTCTCCTATGAGGATCGTAACTAACGAAGAAATGAGGAAGATCGACGCCCGGGCCAAGCGGGTTTTTCATATTCCGGGTTCGGTATTGATGGAAAATGCCGGCCGGGGTGCGGTCGAGGTGCTGACCCGTTACTTCGACCTCCGTGGCCTGAAAGTGCTGGTAGCGTGCGGCGCCGGTAATAACGGCGGCGACGGGTTCGTTATCGCCCGCCACCTTAAAAATCGCGGCAGCGTCGTGCAAGTTCTTCTTTTGGGAAGAAAATCCGATCTGAAGGGCGATGCCCATCAAAACTTAACCGCCGCTGAAAAAGCCGGGATCGAGATTGTTGCTTCACTGCGACCGGGTCGTTTTCACGCGCTTCTCAAGGCCTTTCGTCCTGATTGCATCGTGGACGCGGTATTCGGGACCGGTTTCCGGGGTGAGCCGAAAGGCGCGTTCGCCCGGGCGTTCGAGGCGATCAATGGCAGCGAGGCTTTTATCCTGGCCGTCGACATCCCGTCCGGGATTAACGGGGATACGGGAAATTTCCAAAAGATCTGCGTAATTGCCGACGCGACCGCGGTCATGTGCCTGCCCAAAAGAGGCCATTATCTCTATCCGGGCCGGGAATTCAGCGGCGATCTGCACCTGGTGGACATCGGCGTGCCGGAAAAATCGATCGAAAAAGGCTATCCGAGTTTGATCAGTTATGAGTTGGTCAATGGGCTTTTACCGCGCCGCCCGCCCGATGGAAACAAAGGAACTTTCGGCCGGATCCTGATGATCGCCGGTGCCCGCGGGTATTCCGGGGCCGCGGTGCTCGCGGCGCGCGCGGCATTCCGGACCGGAGCCGGATTGGTGTACCTCGCCGCGCCGCGCGGGATCATCAATGTCTTGGAAAAGAAAGTCGTCGAGGCCGTAAAAGTTCCCCTGCCCGAAACCGACCGGGAAACGATCGACACTTCCGCCGTCCCGGTTCTCCTCCCCCTGCTCGACAAATCTGACATCCTGGTAATCGGCCCCGGCATCACCACCCATCCGGAGACCGCCCGTTTTATATATGAATTCCTGCCCCGCGTCCGGCGGCCCGTGATCATAGACGCCGACGCGCTCAATATCCTGGCTCAAAATCCCCGGATCATCGATAAGATCAAGGCGCCGTTCATTTTGACGCCTCATCCCGGCGAGTTTTCGCGATTGGTGAGATCCACGCCCAGAGAGGTCAACGCCGAGCGCATCGATTGGGCTCGGAAATACTCCCGGCGTAAGGGCGGCGTGGTCGTATTGAAAGGCGCACCGACCATCGTCGCGGCCCCGGAAGGCGAAGTTTTTGTAAACCCGACGGGGAATTCGGGTTTGGCAACCGCCGGCTCCGGCGACGTCCTGGCGGGTATGATCGCCGGCTTCCTCGCCCAGAACCGCTCGCTTTTGGACGCGGCGGTCTGCGGCGTATTTCTCCACGGCCTTGCCGCCGACCATATGGTGAAGCGGAGCAACGAATATTCTCTTATCGCCGGGGACCTGATCAAGCAGATCCCCGAAACCCTGAACTACGTCATGCGCGAATCTTGGTTGACCGATGACGAAGATCCAGAATGTGTTAATGATCATTAAACGTGATGATTAGCCTCGGGCTCTGTTTTTTTCTCTACGGTCTGCAAGTCGACCCCCCGAACATAAATATGGAGCGGTACGATGTCATCCCGCCGTTGGGCCGCGTAACTTCGATCGCCTCGTCCGTGTTGAACGTCTACGCCCTATGCGACAATTATTTGTTAATTTTGGCGCGCCCCGATCTGAAACTGGTCCGGACGGTATATTTCAACCCGGTTCCGTCACTGGTGGCTTATGACCAGGCCGACGAACTATGGCTGACCACCAGCGAAGGACTGGTCCGCTATAATTTAACCCTGGGGTCCCACCGGGAGTATCCATTTACCGGGTCGATATCGGCGATCGCCAGCGGTTTGGACAACGTTTATTTCCGATCCGGCCGGAACTACGCTCTGGAAAAAACGACCGGTAAATTCCGCGAAATCTCCGCGTTCCCGGATGGTTTAAAATGGTCTGCGGTCCTCACCGCGGACGAGATGCGCCGATTCCCCTATTTGATCCCATATTATTTTCAGGATGATTTGACCGTAACCCGGTCCGCCGAAACCCGTTTTCCGATCACCGCGCTCCGCGAAGACGGTCTCGACCTGTTCGTCGGGACCAGCGGTTACGGTTTGCTCAAATACAACACCGTATCCGGTCAAAAAGTACGCGTGATATACGGACCCCTGGATTTGAATTTCCGGCGCGTCCAGAAAATGGGCGATCAATTCTATTTCCTCACCGGTACGGGGGTTTCCCGGTTAGATCCGAAAACCGGCGCTTGGGATTACCGCCGCTTAAACATGACGCTCAACGACCTTTTTATCTCGGACAGCAACTGGATCGTAACCGGCGGGAAAACGATCTCCTATATTTCGGGGACCGCGGTTTTTCCCATGGATGAATTCAGTTCGGTGATCCTGTCCGCGGCGTCCAGCCCTCGGTATTTTTATGTCGGGACCGGAAACGGTATGTACCGGATCGAGCGGGGTACTACCGAGGCGCTGAGCTTCGGTCCGGAAAAACAACCGGTCCTGGCGATCGCGCCGGTCGGTGACATTACTTACGTGGGGACCGACTTGTCCCTGTTCCGGTACCGGACCAGCGCCGATAAATGGGAGCGGATATTCCCCCGGGGGGTTAAAAAGATCGTGCCCCTGGGATTGCAGATCTTTTTTTTAAGCTTGGACAACCAGTTGATTGTATTCAAACCCGGCGCAGGCGATACTTTGATCGGCGATTCAAGCTGGGTGCTCCTGCCATATTTCAATATTTACGATATCGAATCGGACAGCAGTGTCCTCTATTGCGCCGGCTATAACGGTCTAAGCTATTACGAGCCCGGCACGGCGCTGCTCAAACCGATCTATAACCTGCCCCGCCAGAAATTCAATTCGGTTTTGGTCACGGACCAATATATCTTCGCCGTCGCGGACCGCATCATTTACCGGTTGCCGGTGGCGAACCGGGAATAAGGCGTAATTCCGCATGGACCGGGCCACTTTCATCGACCATCTTGAGGAACTCAGGAAGCGGCTGCTGTATTCGATCGTCTGCGCCGGCGTTCTGTCCACGGCCGGATTTTTCTTTTCCCGCCCGATATTGGACTTTCTGATCCGGACCATGCTGGTCAAGGTCGCTTACTTTTTTTCGCCGGCCGAAGCCTTTATGGCGCAGATAAAAGTCGCTTTGTTCGCCGGCCTATTCCTTTCTTTCCCCTTCATCCTATATCAGACCTGGGCGTTCATCGGGCCGGCCCTGACCCGCAAAGAACAAAGAGTCTCTTTTTCTTACTTGATCTCAGGTGTCTTCCTTTTCCTGACCGGTCTCGCGTTCGGATATTTCATCCTGATCCCGTTCGGCTTGAAATTCCTCTTTTCTTTCAGCACGGATAATCTCAAACCTCTGATCAACGTCAGCAAAGTCCTAAGCTTCATGCTCTGGGGACTGCTGGGTTCAGGTCTTCTTTTCCAGCTTCCCCTGCTTATTTTTTTTCTGATCAAACTCAATATCATTAGTTTAAAAACGGTCGCCAAGCACCAGGCTGAAGCGATCGTTATCATCCTGGCCGCGGTCGCGATCATCACGCCCAGCGGGGACGCTTTTACCATGCTCCTCATATCCCTGCCGCTGCTCCTGCTTTACGAGCTGAGCATTTTCTTAGCCTGGCTTACGTCCCGGAAACGCCGCGACGCGGTGGAGAACGGGGACGAAGACTGAAGTAAAAGATCGAATGGGAGGCAGAATGAAGATGATCATCGTTCCGGGATTGCTCCTCTTGTGTGCGACGGTCTTATCCGCCCAATACAGCGTGGAATGGACCAGCGCAAACCTCGGTTCTTACGGCTGGGGCGGAGCCTACGGCTATGACGTGGACTCGGACGGTCTTGTCGAGTTCGAAGTCCGGGCTAACGCCCAGTATATTTTTTATAACGGCAGCTACAATTCGGACTGGACGATCAGTTTTCCCGGTTACCCTTATGTTTACGCCGTCCATCCCCGGGACATTGACGGCGACGGTCGGGTGATCCCCCTCAATACCGATGCCGACCCGGCCGGAGAACTGATCGTTACCGGATACTATCTTTCGGGCAGCACTTATTACGGCCGGATCCGTGTATACGACGCGTCCAGTCATAACCTGGAGTGGGAAAGCCCTCTGATCACCGGATTCAGCGGCAGCGCGACCGAAGAGGATATCGACGGCGACAGCCGCTGCGAGATCATAATCACCCGTTATACCAGCACCGAGTCGTACGTCGATGTCTATAATTGTACCACGGATATCTCGGAGGATAACCCGACGTACGAGGTGGCAAGTTCCGTGAAGGTTTATCCCAATCCCACGACCGCCACCGCTTGGATCCCCTTTTCAGTCGGGTTGGAAGAGTCAGGTTGGGCGCTGTACGTGGCGATTTACGATGAGCTGGGTCGCTCAGTGAGGGTGCTTACCGACACTAAATCCGCGGTTCCGGGCGATTACCGGTTGATCTGGAACGGCCGGGATGACAACGGTCGGGAATTATCTCAGGGAAACTATTTTGTCCAGGTCCGGATCGGCGAAAAGGTAAGTCGCCAAGCCGTCAGTCTTATCCGACGTTAATCTTTATCTCAGACGGACGATCTTTTCCTGTGTCGTTCTACTGCCGGCATCCGTACGGACGAAGTAGACGCCGGGCGGCACCGCGCGACCAAGCGCGTCTTCGCCGCCCCAGGTCAGGGATGAGGGATTAGGGCTTAGGGCTGAGGGTAAAGAAAAGAATTTTACCAATCGTCCGGATATGTCGTAAATTTCCAACACCCTGCGCTCCGCGCTCTGCGCTTTGCCCGGATTGAGTTTGAACACAATCCGTTCGCGGAAGGGGTTGGGAAAGACCCGGAAGAAGACGGGATCGGATTTAAGATCACCTTCCGTAACGCCGCCGGCTAAATAGAAACTGCCGTAGATATCCCAATCGACATTTCTGTCGGTCTGCCAGAGGATCCAGATAAAAACATGAAAGTCAGCCGTGGTCACGGGATGGATGTCCTGAGCGTGATTAGTATCGACCATATACAATGAGTCGCTCCAGAAGAATTTATTGATAACATCGTAATTGCCGTTGCGGTTCGAGCTGGCGGCCATCAGCAGGGCTTCCGGCGGCCAGCGGATCGGGACGGTGCCACTGATCGGGCTTGGTTCAATGTCCTGCGCGTCGGAGAACGAAACCCGGTGATTAACGCTGAACGTATCGAGCCCCGTGCGGTAAATCTCCCAGTTACCGTCCCGGTTCGACTGCCAGTATACCCAGACGCCGGGCGATGCCGGCTGGGCGCAGGCGATTTCCGGCAGGCTATCGCTCGCCGCATTGGTCGTGATGGCCTGGGGCGCGGTCCAGGAGCTGCTGACATATTCGGAATAATAAATGTCCCGGTTCCTTTCCCAGACCAGGAAAGGGTGGTCAACGCGCAGATTGATCTTAGGATTGGTGTTCGACGAGTCCGCGGAGTTGGTGACTCGCGCGGATGAAGACCAGGACGATCCGTTGTAAAATTTGCTGTAAATATTTGTAGCTTGGCCCGCGGTGTCCCTTTGCCAGGCGACCCAGACATTACTGCCGATGACGCACACGGTCGGCGAGACGTCCGGGAATGTATCCGAGGTCAGTAGAACGGGCGGCGTCCATTGGCCGGTAACGCTGCCTTGGCTGACCAGGATGTTCCAGAACCCCCCGTTATCGTTCTGCCAAACGCACCAGAAGCAATTTCGGTTGGGATCGTATGCAACCGAAGGATTGCAATCCGCAGACAACGCGGTGGTCACTCTTACCGTATCGGACCAGGTGGTGTTATTAATAATATATCTCGAGAAGATATCCCAGTTGCCGTTGATTTGAGTTTGCCAAACCAGACAGATATGAAAGGATTGCATACGGCATGACTGGGGATTGATATCGTCGGTGCCAGGAATGCCGAGGTTGACGGCCGGCGGCCACTGGCCGTACAAGGCGGCGATAAACAGGATCGAACAGAATATAATTTTCATCTCTCCTCCTAATTAGATGAATTATAATATAAACTTTCGCCTTGTCAAGTGCTGGACACCATTGATTTTTTCGCAAAAACGGGTATTATTTTAGCATATGAGGCAATGGCGTTATCTGCTGGCCGCGGCCGCTCTGCTCGTCGTCCTAGGCGTGATCCTGGTCGCCGGGATCCTGAGCACCCGCCGCGTCATGCTCGGCATGCTCAAGGACGAAGCCCGTTCTTTCCTGTCGCTGGTCGCCCTGTCTCAAGAAAATTCCATTTTCGCCGAAGCCAAATTTGAAGACGAGGTGATCGGCCGTATCGTCGCGGGCGTCCATTCCCTGGAAGAGACGGGCCTTGACCGGATGGAGATGGACCGTTTCCTGCGGGATTTCGGAGCGCGTTCGATCCAAGTGTTCTCGCACGGCGGAGAAACGATGTACAAGAAAGCGGGTTATCCCGGTTTGGACACATTGGTCGGGTTGCCGGTCGGAGAGAATCTCGTCTACGATTACGACGCCATCGGCAAGGAAAAAATAATCCGGATCCAACTCCGGACCGATCGCTATACCTACCAGATCGAATCCCCGGCCGCCGAGATCGAAACTTTCCGCAAAGAATTCGGGGTTAACCGGATTTTGGGCCAGCTCACGACCAATCCGATGGTCAGCTACCTGGTCCTCCAGGACCGCAAAGGGATAATCCTCGCCACCCCGAACATTAAGACGATCAACCGCATCGAGTCCGACTCGCTCCTCGCCGGAGTGCTGGGCAGCGGCCGGGAAGCGTCCCGAATCGCGGAGTTTGACAATAAAAAGATCATGGAAATGGTCCAGCCGTTCGTCATCGAAAGGAATATCCTGGGCGTGTTCCGGATCGGGATCAGCCTGGACAGCTATTACCAGCACGTCCGGCAAACCCAGAACCAGCTGATCATTTTATTCGTGATCCTCTTCATTATCGGCGCCGCCGGTCTGATCTTTGCCATGCGCCTCCAGAAGTACGAAAAAGAGAGGGAGGAGGCCGAGCGCCTGAGTTTTCTCGGCAACCTCGTCGCGAATTTCGCCCACGAAATAAAGAACCCGTTGAACAGCCTGTCGATCGCGACCCAGCGTTTGATCCAGGAATACCCGTCGCCTGACCCGGAATACGGCCAGCTCACTTCCGGTATAAAAAAAGGCATTGATTCGCTGAATCGGATCTTGAACGATTTTCTCAGTCTGGCCCGTCCGAAAATGAAGGAGCGGACCGAATTCGTCGTTGACCAAACCCTGAACGACGTCTTCGCCGTAACGGCCGAACGCTTGAAGGAAACGCGGATCGCTTTGGTCAAGGAAATCGCCGCCGACCTCAAACTGACCGGAAATCCGGATGATTTCAAAAGGGCGGTTTTGAACATTCTTTTGAACGCCGCGGATGCGGTAAGCCAGGTTGCGGACCGGGATCGAGTCGTTACCGTGAAACTCCAGAAAACCGATAAAACCGTTGTCCTCTCCGTCGCGGATAACGGCGTAGGCATGGATCAGGAAGAACAGGACCGGATCTTCACGCCCTATTTCACGACCAAAAAGGGCGGAACCGGTTTAGGCCTTTATATCGCCCAGAAGATCATTAAAGAACACGGGGGTCGGATCCAGATCCGTTCGGAAAAGAACCGGGGTACCGAATTTTCAATGATTTTTGAAGGTCATAGTATAAACGCTTGACTTTCCGATATATCCGTATAAAATCGTTCTGATAACACTTTTGGATAAGATGACAATTAACATCAGCATGTTTTTTATTAACGCAAAATTTGCTTTAACCAAAGGAGTACAATGATCGGAAAAACAGCGGCTAAAAAACTCGTCAACCTGGTCCTTAAGGAATCAAAAGCCGATCAGGTTGAGGTTGCGGTTTTTAATTATGACCAGGCGTTGACCCGTTTCGCCAATAATTATATCCATCAGAATGTCAACGAATCGAATACCGGCGTGAACGTGCGTTCGATATTCGGAAAAAAGATCGGTTCCGCGTCGACCAACTCCCTGGATCCTCAGAAGATCCGGGACACGGTCCGGTGGGCGGAAACCATCGCCCGGTTCCAAAAGGACAACCCGGATTTTGACTCGCTGCCTAAGGTGAACAGCCGGGTTTACAAGAAGATCGATGCCTACGTGCCGGAGACCGCGCGTTTTTCCAACGTCGGCCGGGCCGAAGCCGTGGCCGTGATCGTCGCGACCGCCCGACGCCATGGCCTGACCGCGTTCGGTTCGGTTTCAAACGGCGCGTCGGAGATCGCCATCGGTAATTCACGGGGAACTTTCGCCTACACGAAGAACAGCGATATCTTTTGCAACATCGTCATGTCCGGCGATAACTCATCCGGCTATATTCAGGTCGGTTCCCGTTTCTTGGGTAAGATCAATTTTCGTAAAGCGGCGGAAACCGCGGCCCAGAAAGCTCTCAACTCGCGGGATCCCGCGGCGATCGAACCCGGAAAATACGTGACCATCTTCGAACCCCTGGCGGTCCAGGACCTGCTCAGCTATCTATGTTATTATACCTTTAACGGCAAAATGTACGAGGAGGGCCGTTCCTTTTTATCCGGAAAACTCGGGACCAAGGTCCTGGATTCAAAGATCAACCTGCTCGACGATCCGTTCAACCTGCAGGGTTTTCCCGCGGCCTTCGATTTCGAGGGCGTTTCCAAACAACGCGTTCACCTGGTCCGTGCCGGCGTCGCCGAAAACGTGGTGTATGATACCCTGACCGCAAACCGAGCTAAGAAAAAGTCGACCGGCCACGCCCTGACCGCGCCCAACCCGTTCGGCCCGATCCCGATGCATATCATCATGAAGGGCGGGGATAGTTCTCTCGAGGATATGATCCGTGAGACCAAGAAAGGGATCCTGGTCACCCGGTTCCATTATACCAACGTCATTGATCCCTATAAACTCATCATCACCGGCATGACCCGCGACGGGACATTCCTGATCGAGGATGGTAAGATCACCCGGGGTTTGAAAAACCTGCGTTTTACGGAGAACGTGATCGAGGCTTTGAACCGGGTGTCAGGGATCGCCCGCAAGCCCGAACTGTGTCCCTTTGAACCCGGATACGGCGGCCGCTTGGGCCGCGGAGTTTTCGCGCCGACCTTGAAGATCGACGACTTCACTTTCACGAGCGCGACGGAATTTTAATGACACCGATTTACGCGAATCGACACGAATAATCCCGCACCGGCACGAATGATAAAGGATGGGGGGTGATTGATCGATTATCTCAGGATGCTGCGCCCCCAGCAGTGGATAAAAAACCTTTTCCTTTTCGCGGGCCTGGTCTTTAGCCGATCCTTCCACCAATTTACCAATATCCGTACCGAATTTTTCGCGTTTGCGTCGTTCTGCCTTTTATCGAGCGGGGTCTATATCATTAACGACATCGCCGATTTAAAAGCGGATATCCTGCATCCGATTAAATCCCGAAGACCGATCGCCGCGGGTCGGGTAAGTCGAAACACGGCCGCGTTGATCGCCGTCCTTTTGCTTGGAGTTTCGCTGCTCGCGGCTTATTATATCGGCCGCTGGTTTTTAATCGCCGCCCTTATCTACCTGGCGATGATGGTCATCTATTCCCTCAAGATCAAGGAAGTGATCATCCTCGACGTATTCTTTGTCGCTTTCGGATACGTTTTGCGGGCGGTCGCCGGCGCCCTGGCGATCCGCGTAGAAATTTCGTCGTGGCTCCTGTTGTGCACGCTTTTACTGGCGCTGTTCCTGGTCATATCCAAACGGCGCGCGGAGATCGTGTCGCTCGGCCCAGACGCGTCCCAGCACCGAAAAATACTCGGGCAATATAACCTGGGATTCCTCGACCAAATGATCGCGATCGTTACCTCGGCCTGCATCGTTTCCTACTGTTTTTATACCCTGGCGCCGGAAACGGTCGCAAAATTCCATACCCGTAACCTGATCTTTACCGTGCCGTTCGTGATTTACGGTCTTTTCCGGTATCTCTATCTGACCTTTCACGGTACGCGGACCGATCAACCCGAAAAAGTAGTCGTCACCGACCCGCCGATCCTTATTTGCTTGATCTTATGGATCGGAACGTGCATCGCCATTCTTTCCCAGGTGTAAAACCATGGTTCAGGTCATGACCGGACAGCTGCTGGCCGGTTATGAAATAATTATTCGTTAATTACAAATTTACTGGATATTTTCCGGGTCAAGGTTGAGCCGATCGCTACATACACTCCGTTTGGCACGTGCCGGCCAAGTTCGTCGAGAGTGTTCCAAACGCAAATATGGAGTCTATGTTGCCGTGGATCGGGATAAAAAGATTTTATTAAACGACCGTTGATATCGTATATTTTCAGACTCATGACCTCCAACCTTTGACCAAGGTCAAAGACGATGGATTTGCCCGTGGGGTTAGGTTGGATGATTATATCCGTGGATTGGATAAAACCGGTTTCGTGCTCCATGGGATCCAAATATATGTTCATGTCAGTCATGGCGTCGGGATCGACCTTGACGCTGTCTATGGTTTTCGGCGCGTAACCGTATTTTTTTACGGTGATGCTATAATATCCCGGAATAAGGATCTTTATGAAACGTCCGAAATTGGGATCGCTTTTACGGGGCGGGAGTTCGGGATCGTAATATCCCTGCATGATCACCTCGGCGCTCAAGGGCTCGTTGGTCAGCGTATCCATGATATGGCCGGTTATGCCGCTGGATTCAAACCTCGATAACAAGTAATAAGCGCCGGGCAGGTTGCGGATGCAGATGCTGTCGACCTGCGATCCCGGAGGTTGGCAGGACCGGCTGACCTCGATATCGAAAGCGATGGTGCCGCACACGCCGTAGAGCCAGTTGCGGGTCATCCCGTCCAGGCCGACCCCGATCAACGCCCAGTAATGGCCGTTGCCGGCGTCGTTGACGATCCGTTTCGCGGTGGAATCGGCGACCTGGCGGATGAAGATGATGTCCGGCGGATAACCGCTCGGGTCGCTCCACGGGTAGTAGAGCACTTCGCCGATCCCGGTGCGCGCCGAATGATAGGATATCGCGAAAACAAAGTTTTCTTCCAAGGCCAGATCGCGGATGGCCCGGGTTTCGTTTTCCGAGAAAGGCGCGGGCCCCCGGTAGTTTTCCGACGCGGGATCCATGGTCCCGCCGTTATCCCAGTGAAAGTCGTAATTACGGTTCAGGTCGACGCCGTCGTAATCGAGATCAAAAACCCCGTTATGATTATTGTCCCGCTTATTTTTCCGCCAAATCGTGTCAAGTCCGCTAAGAACGACTTCATGACCTTCGGCGTTCAGCATTGGCACGATCCATATTTCCCGGTTGTCGATCCAGTATGTCTTGGCGGAATCGATCCCGTAATTAGAGACCAGGTCGTTGACCATGTACATGCCGATCTCGACGCCGAGGACCTCTTCGGCGTGGTGGTTGCCGACGTAGAGCACGGCCGGCTCGTCTTCATCCTGCCGCGGGTGGTCGGAGATCTTTACCGCCGGTATGGCCAGGGAATCGCGGGTGGTGAACCCGATCGTATCGAGAAGCATGACTGAGGGATATCTACGCGCTAGGGAATCGAGCTCCCGCATGACCGAGGCGTGAGTGTGGTAGCGGGGGTCGAAGGCCAGCAGGAAAAAAACGAAGATCATCGGATCAGGACGATTTTTTTGATCAGCGATCCATTCCCGGTAGTTAAGTGAACGAAATAAATGCCAGCCGGAACCGCGCGACCGGTTTGGTCGGTGGCGTCCCAGGATACTGCCGATGCATGATCCATGATACATGATCCAAGATTAGCGGATAGATCCTTAACCAGACGGCCCGTAATATCATATACAATTAGGATTAATTTTTTATTCATGGATCCTGGATCCTGGATCGTGAATCGTATATTTGCTTGGTTCTGGAACGGGTTGGGGCATACGGAAAAGACCATCCGCCCAGATCCGGTTTCAGGGGTCAGCGGTTCCTCGATGTTGTAATGGTTATACAAGAAAACCGTGAAATAATCCCATTTTTCATAGCCGCTGTTGCTCGCGGTCAAGCGGAGCCGGAAACCGATGACACTGTCCAAAGGCGCGGCGGCGATCTGAAAGCGGTAAGGCGAAAGGCGGTTATCGGACGCGCCGAGGATCGGGATGTTACCGAAAGCGGACAGGCTGTCGTTGATCACGGCGTCGGTATCCGCGGTGACCAGTTTCCCCGCGACGTCGTAGGCGGCCGTATCACCGTTGTTTTTAACGGTGGCGATGAGATCGATGGTTTCGCCAGGCTCGGGTATGCCGTTATTATTTCCGCCCGTAGAATCGCGGACCGTGAAATTCATCAGATAGAGCCACGGCAAGGGCAATCCGCCGTTGGGCGGTTTGGTGGTAATGAGCAGGGTCCGGTTGGATGCGAGGGGAGCTGCGTTCGCGTTATAAGTGCCGTCGTAAAGGTATTGCAGGCCGCGGCTTTCGGTATCGTCCTCAAAGCCTAAGGAGTTGCTGGTTGCGTCCGCAACCGTTTGATACTGAAAAATTATTTCGCCGTCCGCGGTCGGGGTGGGGTAGTATTGAGGGTCCCGTAAGATCATTTGAAAAGATTCCCGGTTCGCGTTGTTATCGTAATGGCTGCAGTCCTTGAATTCCAGGATCCAGCGATGGTTTAGGGTATCGGAATAGTAGGCGATGTCGCCGTTGATATTGGGCGACAGGTCGTCCCAGAACGGCGCGAGGAGGCGCTTCGGCCCGCCAAGCTGGGGGATTTGGGTGTTAGAGCCGAAGCGGAAGGTCGACCGGCCCAGCTCCGCGAAGCCGTTGGAACAGAGGCCGATCGAATCATAATTCAGATTATAGTATTTAAAGGTAAAAGGCAGGGCGTAGGTGACGGTGTCCGCGTCTTCATCGGTTATTTCCGCTACCAGGGCTCCCGGTCCGGCCGCAACCGGGTCGATCTCGAGCCAGTCGTAAACGGGCGCGTTACCGGATAATGTGTCCGTGTCGTCATAAATATAATAACCGTAGGGATCCGGGCCGATCACGCCGTCCAGGCCCCGGACCGTGAACGCGATATCCGCCGGCCACGTGTCGCCGGTTTGATCCCTCATCAGCAGGTGGATATCGATCATATGGTTGTCCGGACAGGTCGGCGCGATCACCACGACGAACGGATTGGTACCAACTGCCGAATCTAACGCCGGGATGTCGGGATAAATTGACAGCGAATCGATGATGTATGCGAGCGTGTCATCGGTTCGGGCTTTTGCCTGCACGCCCCGGGCTTCGCCCAGACCCATATTCTTTAAAACGGCGCTCAAAAGGATCGTCTCGCCGTTATTCGGGATCCCGTCCGCGTTACCCAGGGAATCATTGATCCGGTCTGAAGCGAGCGCCAGGTTGGGGCTGGTGTCGTAAACGCACACCTGGCCTTCATAAGGGACGAGATTCATGCCAGTCACGGTAACGTCGATGAATCCGGGATGGAGGGGATTTATATTGAATGCGATCTCTCCGCCGGCGGAAGTGTACCCGGTGTCATATATCGTCGAATCAAGGTGGATGCAGACCAGGGCCGATTCAACCGGTACCGCGTCCCGGGAGACGGTTACCGAAAGCGTTTCGGGGCCGACGACGAATCCGGAATCATGGACGACCGTTAGCCGGGCCGGCGTCGCGGTCCAAATTTTCATCGCCGGGTCGCCGAGGGTGTTGAAACCGTAGTATTCGGCCAGTCCGCCGCTGCCGGGATATAATTGATAAACGTTTTTTCGTCCGTTCTCGCAGGCCTTGCCGAATTCCGTCCACTGGCCGTTGAAAGCGCCCTTGATAAAACCTTTGCAGACCGCGCTGCGCAGCTGCGCGCCGTGAGAGATCACCGTCGTCGTGGCGAAATAACCGGCCGCGCCGCGGAGCGCGGTGGGGGAGCCGGTCAGCAGCCATTTTTCGGACGTGGCCGGCGTGCTTCCCGAACCGATCGTTGAACAGGTAAAAGACAATACGATCGGCAGCAGTTTGCCGTTGGCGGTTTGGTCGGGATTCACGTCGAACGGGCTCCACCAACTGCCTACTCCCTGTCCCCGGTACATGACGAAAGCGCAGCCGTTGTTTACCGAGTTGAGAATGTCCGCGGATCCGTTTCCCCAGTAATTGCATAGGGTATCGATCTCACGGAACCCGGTCGCGACCATCGACCCGGCGGCGAAATTGATATCGCTCCAGTATATTGAGTCCGAGGGGTTTGAACCGTCTTGCCGGATGACCAGACAGGCATCCCGGAACCAAGTCGAGTCGATGCTCAGGTCGGGCCAGCGCTCGTAAGCGAGGATCTTGTTGACCACGGTCTGGCATTCGGTGTTCGAATGCACGGTCAACCGGCCCGACAGGATTTCATTTAAGGTATCGCCATCCATGTCGGTATAATAATTATCGGAATACGTTCCGCCTACCTGGGGATAAGGCAGGTAGTTCGGAGCGCCGACGAGCAGCAAGTATTCGGGTTTTATCGTCCAGTTATTGTAGGCGTTAACGATATATGCCCGGATCTGGGTATAGGTAGAACCGGTCTCGGAGAGCTTGACGACTTTGGTGGGAAGGCCTTTCTTATGTATCCACTGAGCGAGCGGCAGGATATCGTTATAATAATTATCGTGGGTTATGATCAAGTAACGGGCGCCGGTCTGCTGGCCGAAAATGATCCCGGTAAAAAGACTGCAAATGACCAATAATTTCTTCATTATTTCATCCTTTGGTTTGGTTACCCGGCAATCTTAAGCCCGTTTAGTCTAAGAGAATAACCTTCTTGATCGTTTCGTCGCTATTCGCTTCCAGCTTAATAAAATATACGCCCGCGGGAACGGCGCGACCCGATTGATCTGAACCATCCCAGATCAGGGTCGAGGGATTAGGGATTAGGGCAGAGGGAACGGAAAAAGATTTTATTAAGCGTCCGGACGCGTCATATATTTTTAATCCTATGCCCTTTGCTCCGCCAAGCTGTTTGGCGGACTCTATGCTCGGATTGAAAGATATTTCAATCCGGCGCCGCGACGGATTCGGGAATACGTTCAACCGGGTTCGGTTCGAAAGGTAGTGGTTATCGGTCGATTCCTTGACGTTGTTCAGGAGCGAAAGGTATAGGGTGAGGTAGCTCTGGCTCTCGTAGGTACCGGTATTGGCTTGAAGTTTCAGCAAGATGCCGATCGTGCTATCCGCGGGTGTCGGACTGATCTGGATGATATAGGGATCGGCCGCGTTATTGCTGGAGGAGTTTACCGGCATGTCGCCGAAATCAGAGAGCGAATCGATGATCGTCGCATCCGGATCGCCGGTGATGATCTGGCCGGATACGCCGGAGGCCAGGGTATCACCGCCGTTCATGATGTTAATGGCGAGGTCGATGGTTTCACCGGGTTCGATGATCCCGTTGTTATTCCCGCCGGCGGAATCGCTTATTGAATATGTCAACAAGTATAACCAGGGAGCGTGATCGACGATCGGCGGTTTGGTTGTGATAAGCAAAGCCCGCCCCGAAGCAAGGGGCGCGGCGTTGGGGTCATAACCGCCGTTGTACAGGTAACATAAACCCCGTTGCTCGGTTTCGTCCTCGATGCCGACCGTGTTGCTCGTGGCATCCTCGACGATCTGGTAGACATAGAGCGCTTCGCCGTCTCCGGTCGGAGTCGGGTAGTAATTGGGATCCCTAAGGATCATCTGGAACGTTTCCCAGGCGTTGTAGTTGTCATAAAGGGCGGCCTGGTAGAATTCGATAATGAAGCGGTGGTTGGCCGAGTCGTAATACCGGTAAATATCGCCGTGGCCCATGTGCATGTTTCCGACATTCAAATTATCCCAGAATCCGGCCAGTAGCCGGCGGGGGCCGCCGGTCTGCGGTAAGCTGGTATTCGTGCTCGTATAGGTGGTGGACTGGCCAAGTTCGAGGAATCCGTTGGAACAGGCGCCGATCGTGCTGTACCAGATGTTGTAATATTTAAAACTGAACGGCAGGGAAAAGGTGACGGTGTCGCCGTCGGCGTTGGTGATCTCGGGGATGATCTGGCCCGGCCCACCAGCGGGCGGCGCGATCTCAAACCAATTGTAACTCGGAGCGTTTCCGCTTGAGGTATCCGTGTCATCGTAAATATAATAGCCGTACGCATCCGGACCCGTTCCGTTCCCACCGCCGCCCGTTCCGATCCCGGAAATGGAAAAGCTTCCGAGCCAGGTGTCGCCGAATCCGTCGCGCATGAGAATGGTGAACGGTATAATATGGGTGCGGGCTCGGGGTGACATGGTGAAAACGTATGGGCTTAGGCCTCGGGATGAGTCGATGCCGCTGATGCTACCGTAATAAACTATGCTGTCGCTGATATAAACCAGCGAATCGGTCGTCCGGAGCCGGGCCGATACCCCCTGGGACATGGACGCGCCGAGATTCCGCACTTCGACCCAGAGCCTGATGCATTCGCCCGCTTCGACCACGCCGTTGCCGTTACCCAGCGAATCATTGATCTCATCATGACCGCAGCTGAGGAAAACGTCGTTATCGATCACTTCCAGGTCTCTTTCATAAGGATAGTAATTGCGTCCCGTGACGGTCAGCTGGACGATCCCGGGGAAGGGGAGAGAGATCGGCCACGAAATGTTGCCGTTCACGTCCGTGTAACCGGTATTGTAGATCAGAGTGTCGAACATGACGCAGACCAAAGCTGATTCAACCGGCGCGCCGCTGTACTGGACATTGACGTTGATGGTATCCTCGCCGACCATGAACGAGGGCTCGTGCGTGACGGTCAGGGGGCTCGGCGCCGCGGTCCAGATGTTCATCTCCGGGTCGCCGATCGTGTTAAAACCATAATACTCGGTGGCTGAGGAATACTGCTGATAGACCCGAGACCGTCCGGATTCGCATGCCTCGCCAAAAGTCCGCTGGCGGTATGTGAAAACGCCGTCCGCGAATCCCCGGGCGACCGCGCTCCGCAGGTAAGCGCCGTTCGTGATACTCGTCGTCGTGGCGAAATAACCGGCGCCGCCCCGGGGGTAAGCGGGCGTGCCGGTCAAAAACCAGCGCTCGGCCGCGGCCGGGGTCGAGGATCGGCCGATCGTGTTGCAGGTCATGGAAAGGACGATCGGCAATTTTTTTCCGTTCGTGGTTAAGTCCGGGTTGCAGTCGAAAGGTAAGTACCAGTTGTTGGTACCCGAACCCCGGTAAAGCAGGAACATCCGGCCTTCGTTGACGGCGGTATAGACATTACTGTAGGTATGGCCGTAATAATCGGAAAGAGTATCGACCCGGGTATAGCCGTTATTGACCATCCGGGCTGCGTAATACCGGACGTCGCTGA